>Ga0065711_1031678_pt1 | contig 29018 bp, 18 predicted proteins | sample Hoacrofraction12_FD_59098 | JGI IMG/M metagenome (GOLD analysis project Ga0065711, IMG submission 59098) | Hoatzin crop microbial communities from Cojedes, Venezuela - Epithelial fraction 12 v2 (version 2) | ecosystem: Host-associated > Birds > Digestive system > Esophagus > Crop | place... | reverse complement strand
GGGGGGGGGGGGGAAATTGAAAAGAAAAAAAATCCCGCCTTGCTTCCTACAGGTTGCTGGTTAAAATTTTGATGGCCAGGCTGGGGCTGTGTTCCACACCCCTGGTTTTACTCAGGGCCAAGAGGGTAGAACCATGGGTCACCTTCCAAAGAAAAGCTAGATACCTCAGAAATATGCCGAAAGTTAACTGTTTCTTAATCCTGGTTATTAATTTGCTTTGTACCTGAAATTCACGTTTCCAGAAAAGTGCCCTGTTTCAGCAAATCCAAGTAGATAGATTGCTTCAGGACTGATTTTTTTAAACAAACCCTCCTCTATTTTTATGGCATGTTAATTTATTTTTTTTATTTCTCATAGCCCACACTTAAAATGTGCAAAGAGTTTCCTTTATAAATTTAACTACTGCATTCCACACACAATAACCACTCTCAGGGTGTATATCTTGGCTATCATAAAAGTATACGCACATTTTGTAATGCTGAAAGCAGTCAGGCCACAGTAATTACCTGCTAGCTTTTTTTTTTTCCTCCTCCAATTGCAAGAATGCAAGCAGGGTCTTCAAACTGGCCAACTTTTTGGAGGATTTGGTGTTCCAACCTAAGCGTTTTGCTGTATTGTCTGTACGAGAGAGGGGTTATACATGTAAAACAAGTTTCTCCCAGATGGAGACTTTAGTTGCCAAGGTCCAGCCTAGAGTGAATTTTTACAGCTGACTTCTTAAAATAGTGAAAGAAAGGTTTACAATGGAAATATTGAGACTAGCTTAAGGAATGTGATCAGCAACCGCGAGTAACACCTGAAGTGGAGCGGTTGTGTTTCCCCAGGCCCTCCACGGGGACTGCCTCCAAGGTCTGCGGTTCCTGCCCGTCCCGCTTCAGAGCAGTCTGGTGGTTGCTCTGCTTGTAATTTGGGTGGGGGTTACTGGGGGACGGGGGTGTTGGAAGGTTCCTATTTCTTAGGGAGGTGAGGATGCTGCGCCGGGCAGGGGGATGCAGCGCAGGCAGCCCTGCACTCCTGCCTGACTTCAGAGCACGCATCCTTGTTGTAGTCTTTGTACTCAGAGAAGTTTTGCTAAATCCAGGAGTAGAGAGAATAAGCTTCAGCGATTTTTATCTTCGGGCAGTCTTCTGTGTTTCATGGAGAGTCATTTCAGGCAGATTTCCAAGGAGAAACGCAGCAGTTGTGAACTTCTCTTAAGACTCTGCTTACCTGTAAGGGGTAAATCTGGGTGGGCTGCTGTGAGCCCAGTGAAATCCTCACCTTTTGCACCTTCTTGCCCTGCAAGTGTCATGAGGGTGACCAAGCTCCAAGCACCCCCTTCCCCCTCCAACATAAAGAGTTTATTATTGGACTAGAGTGGAAAATCCCTCTCAGAATCACAGCAAAGAAATGGGTTCAGGCTGTGGAGGGCTGAGGAAAGAGATGGCAGGATTTTTCCATCCTGTCTGAGAACAACTGGAGTCCTGAATCGAGGGAAAGGAGAACACTTTGAGGCTCTGTCTAGCCTTATCCTCTTTGACTGCTGGAAACAAAGTCGGCACTTTGGGAGGGAAAGGTTATGGCTCGGCTGGAGCTGGCTGCTGTGCGGTGCTTGATAGCTCCTGTGACTCACTCGGAGATCTCTCTACCATGCGGCGTTGGATGTCTCTGACGTGGGAAGAGAAAGAGGAGAAAAGACCGGAATGGGGATGACATGTTGAGAAATTAATGTAGCACTTCCATGGCCAGACAAGCGTGTTTCAGAGCGAGTGCTGATAAATGCTCCGTGCTTGAGTAATTACCTGGCGCCGTCGTCGTGCTGTCGGGCAGCCGTTTCGGATGAGGTCAGTGCGGCCCTCCCTGTGCTGCTGCCTGATGTCGCAGCCCGGCGCTCTCCCTGAATGGGGCAGGTTGCGAGCCGGGAATGTCATACATGGGGTCTGGCACATGGGTGGAAGGGGAAGATGATTAATTACTTCTCCCAGTTGTGTTGCCAGAGGGAAAGTGTCTTCAAGAAGACTGTCATGCTGGGCAGAGAAGGGTGAATGGGAAACTGCCTTCTACCTTTTCAGCAGGGACTGCGGCCACCTTGACAATGATTTCTGGGCAGCCCGCAGCACCCTGCCCCTCTGGCTCTCCGCTTAGAAAGGATGGACCATCTCTCATCCCCATCACCCCAAAATCGGGATGCGATTGACAGCCGGGCTGCGAGGCAGTGGTGACTCAGGCACTGTGGTCTCTGCAGTTCTGGCTTTGTGAATGCCACCAAAATAACCGTGGTCTGATGTTAGCTGTGCAGAAGGACCCCCTCCCCACAGCTGAGGGAGGTGAGCGCCTGGTTGGAGGAGCACAAGCAATGGGCTGGAAGGGTCTGTTCATCTAGCAGCAAACGGCAGCAGGCTCCGTGGGTTAATCTGTCCTGAAAGACCACCGCGGTGCTGCGCAACAGCAACCGGAGACGCCGCATCCTGCGTCCAACTGATGGCAGAGCACTAATTCTGCAGGAATGTTGGGTTTTTCTGGGCGGCTAGAAGAGGAAGGATAATATGTTCTCAAAAAAGAAAAATTTCTTGGGAACCATTAGTAACCACAAGCATTCGGGATCTCAGCTCTACATTTCTTTTGGAGGGGGGGGAATAGTGAAAAGCACACCCGAACATCGTGCTAAGTCAGGAACTCAGCACTGACTCAGCAGCTGGCAAACATCCCTCTGAATCATCCCCACGGCTGCCCGCAGCACCTCTGCGGAGGCTTGCTCGAGACCTCCCATCCCCGCACGGGGCCAAGCGGGTCTTCGCTCAGCTTGCCGAGCCGCCTGACCCCAGCACATGGCTGCAAGTAGCTCGGACACACACGAAAGAAAAATAATATATGAAAAATAGTATTTTGGTGCCAGCATGACAAGCCCTCAAGCCTTAGTAAGGCTGTGACATGATAGGTGTTTTGAATCCTTTGGTGGATGGGGTATCGTCTGCCCGTCGATACCAGCGACGGGTTTGGTGGGGGGATGTAGGGGGCTGTAGCCCCCTCCCTGCCCATCAGCACTGCCTGCTGGGATGTCCATCATCTGCGTTACAGGGTGAAGTTGCAGCAAACCCCTTGCCCTGGCGCAGCCCTGGGGTCTGGCTGGGCTGTACACAGCGTACCCCAGGTTGGGCCTTTCTCCTCCTATATAAAAAGGCTGTAATTCCACAGCTCCGTATTGACTCTTTTGACTAGCGTCTGGGAGTTATTTTTAGAGCAAGAAAACCATACCTGCTGCTGAACGGGCAGAGGAGCGGGCTGAGTTCACTCAGAGTCTGTGGAAGCACTGAGCAACGCAAGAGGAGCAGGGAGGGAGGGAGCGCGTTTCAAACGACTCCCTGAGTATCCGAGTCGGAAGAGTCCCGGGGCGGGTGCCCCAGCAGCCTCCGGTTCCCATCCGTGGCCAGGAGCCCCGGGGTCGGAGCCGGTGGCAGCAGCCCAGCCGGAGCTGTGGCGTTGCTCTGGCAGGCAGCCTGCCTTCAAAGGCAGATGTGTTTCTGAGCGCGTCCCCGGTCTAGACTGCTCCAGCTGCCATCTTCCACACGAGCCGTTTGTCTTGGAGCTCGGCTGCTTTCGTAAAGAAGCAATCCTGGCCAATTCAATCAGGGGGTAGGGGGGAGAGAGGTGATTGGGAATGCTGATAAAGTATGAAGTGCCTCTTTCCAGTCCTCCTTGTACCAGAAAAGGCTCCTCAAGCTGACAGCCTATGATAAATTAAGGAACACACAATGTGTTTGAATGTCTCTTAATGAATGAGTCATTAATAAAAAAAAAACGGCAATCACACACTTTGTGTAATACATGGGAAAAGTTTTAGCAGTGCTCACACAGTTGGATCACAATTTTTTGCTAATTTAACCCGAACTATCCCCAAAGGGAAATCTTCTTGCAGGCAAATGACTAACCATCAGAGCGTGCTCTATTTGTGTAAAAAAGTTCATTTTGAAGAGCAGTAGTTGCAAGTGTGATTGGGATAAATGTGCTGCAAAGGATGTAGGCGTGTATTGTATGAGTATATACAGGTATTTTTGTAGACCTTTAAAAACAGAGAGTGAGTGGTATGGTATGGGATCCCTCTCCTTCCTCACATGCCTTCAGACTTCCTTCCAAGGTCTGAGATTGCTCGAGAGTCTGACGTGCCTCCTGCAGAGACTGTTCCTGAAATGTCTCTCCAGAAAAACTGCTTTCATCAAGCTGGAGTACTAATATTTTGTTATGTATTGTGCTGCTGCTCTATTAGCAAGCCAGTTGTGGACAAGGGCTTTTCTGTGATAGGTGTTGTACAGACCCAGAATAAACATCTGTGTCTATTGCGGAAATTGTATTACAAAACTGGCTTTCCACCAACAGCTCGGTTCCTGCCAGAATTATGAGGGCTTTTTCTTTTCAGACTGGTTGAAACCCAGATGTGTCCAAATTTAATATGATAAGCCTGCCTTGGAGAAGAAAGTAACCAAAGTGCTGGATTTTTTTTTTCCCCAAAACTGCAGATTTGTTTTAGGTAGTACTTCAAGCCGGGTTTTAGTTGAGGTCCTGTCTCCCTCTCTGCACAGTGCCTGGCAAGGGCAGCGAGGTGAGGAGGGGTTGGCATGTTGTTTGAGGGTGAGGTCTTCTCCCCTTCTGTTCTCCTGAGCAGGGGATTTTTAATTCTAGTGCTGCCCAGTCCCTCTGTGCTGGTGCTTTCCAGATGTATAAGGTTAAACAGTGGATTTGTGGCAGTGGCCTTGCATGTGAAATATGCCTCATCTCCCTCCGGGAAGAAAACAAGACAGGTTCCCTGTGTGCAGGGATAACATCACTGCTCAGAACTTGGTGCCAATGTGGGGAGAAGCTTTTGATGTGTTTTCTGAATTCCCTTTTAAGTTGGCTTTTACCACATGCATCTCTCCTGAGAAAGGAGAATGTTCGCTCTGCTCTTCGCAGTGCTTCGCAAGGTGCAGGGTGCCCACCTCTGAAACACAGCCTTTGCTGGGACAAAGGAGAGCTGTGCTGCTGGTGCTGTGCGGGGGTACAGAGGTAGTACGTCTGGGAGGCTCTAAAATATAGACGTGTCAGTCTACCAGACTGAACTGTGTCCTGGGTAATTGTCAACTATTTGGAGCTAGGCCCTGAGGAAACGAGAACAGAAATCTGAGCAAGTTGATTCAGTAGTCATTCGAGCCACTTCCCAAATCACCAGCACCAATTCCTCTACTGGTTGTGCCTTCCTTGAAGCCCCCTCCCAACAGGTTCAGCCTTGCTTAGGTTTTGAGCCCTGAGGGCACCTGCTGGCATTGCTGCGGGCAGAGGGAGCAGCGGGAGGAGGGTCGGGGTGTGGGAGAGGCAGAGGTAGAAGCTGGCTGATCTCAGCAGCAAGAGGAAATGGTGAGATTTCTCTTGTCCTCAGGGTCCGATGTATTTCCTTGTCAGACAACTTTGCTTAATTTTCCATTTGCAATCTGAAGCTCAAAAAACTAAGAAAAAAAGTCTCCTTTGTGCCAGAACGTTTCCCAGCAGCAGCTTAGCATAAATCCTATAATCATTTGGTGGGATCGGTTGTCATCGCTAATGCTACCGTGGGAAACTGAGAAGGGTTAAAATCGTATGTGGCTGCCATTAGCTGCTTCAGAGAACTGTTCAGGCTGGTTAACAGTTCAGTTGTTTGGCTTGAGAAGAGAGAGAATATCTGCTTCTGCCACATTTCTCTTGATCTCTGGTTTTGCTGTGTGTGATAACAGGGTGTGTGTTCTCTGCCATCGGTTTGTAGAAAGGAGTAGGCAAGAAGTCAGAGAGACAAGAACCAAAGTGCTCGGAACGGTAGCTCGCTGCAGGAGGCTGTCAGCTTTGCGAGAGCTCATGGGGAGTCCCTGCAACGGGAGAGCAGGAGCGGGAGAGCAGTATCTTCCTCCAGCTGCCAGGAAAAGGCAAGATACCTGCCTCTCGGAGCACCTCCCGCTGCTCCCTGTGGAATTCCCCAGGGATGCTCGAAGGGGTACAGTGGAAAGGTCCACACAGGCTCCATGTAGTCAGCTAAACTCTTCCCTGCACCCCTGCATTGGGGGTGAGGGTGGGGATGTCTCTGGTGAGTGTAGGGACTGCATGGGCATTCCCTCCCTCTGCTCTTAGCAGCTTGCTGCGTGGTGGCTCGTTGATGGGCGCCTCTTACTCTCCATGTCTCGGAGCCTTGCGTTTTGAGTGGGACTGCATCCATCATCTGTAAGTAGCTGGGCCCTGAGCCAGTCATCGTCTTCTCTGGCTGCCTCTGCAGATGTGCATTTTTCTTCATGCGTGTCGCAGTATTGCTCTCCCCAGGTGAAGCCAGTCGTCTGACATGGGCCTGTTGTTCATGAACTAGAGCCGGCCGATACAGAGGCATACGTACAAGGTAGAGGAGAAAGGAGTCAGCAGGAAGGCACAGTATGTGTCCCACGCAATCTGACTGCCAAGGGACCATGGGAGAAGCTAGAAGGTGGTCTTGCAGTGCATCGTGTTTCACAGCGACCTGCATTTATCCAGCTACCCCTGTCCTCTGGCACCTTGAGTAGCTTCTAGTTTATATGTGGCCACGCTCTTGCCCTATGCAGTTACCATAGTAGCTGGCATCTTTTAGCCACTCGTCCCACAGTCATCTTATGCCTCTTACTCTTCGGGAGGGGAAGCTGAAGAAAAGGCAGATTTAAATCCAAGCAAGGTGATAGGAAGTCCTGAATTATGTACTGCTCTTTCTGTGCTGTTCCACCTAAATGCCTTTCCCTTAACTCCGTATTCCCACTCCAGTGCAGGTATTAACTCTCTCCTTATTTTTATGTTAGCCTCAGTTTATTCTGAACAGCCCACATTTTTGGAGAAGGTTTTCACGTAAGTAGCCAAGTACAACTGCAGCTGCTGTTAGCAGGAAGGTGGAAAAGGTCACCTCGATTCTGGTACGCAGGGAACGCAGTTCTCAGACAGTTGCGTCTTCTCTTCTCCTTCTAGGGGTAAATGGGGATGGGTTTGATGGGGAAGAGGTTGAGGACTTGAATTAATCTTTGGTAAACTTAGTTAACTGTCACTGCATCAGTTGCATTGGATTCGTGTTTTGATAGTTATCTTCCCAACTAAAAGGGCAAATGGATTTTTTTAATAAAAACTTGGATTCTGGAGCACAACTATACATGAGACTTTAAAAAAACCCTACAATCATATGTCTATTTGCACAGCTGTATAATTGCATTACACATGGGGCCCTGAGCTGGTACAATGGCAGGTTAAAATGCTGTGTGTATTGCTAAAATGAGAGTGAGCTGTATTAACGAGGGTTGTTAATACAAGGACCAGTAATACTGTGTTAGCCAGCGATAAGCATCTTGCTGAGGGGTCAGATGAAGCATCCGAGGCTACAGACACTGGAGATCTTCAGGACAGGCAGCAGTGTTGGGTAGTAGCAGCGAGGGATACTATAGTAGAAGTCCATCCCTGTGTGTCTCAGTGTGGGGCATTAGCTATTCTATGCTGTGTAGGCTCTTTAGAAACAATCATTTTCTTGTTATTTTTACTACAGATAGAAATAACTACCAAAAAGAAAAAGTTATGATTCATTTGATGTCCTGACAAATTAGTAGCACAGAGAGACCTACCCTGGGCTTTGCTTACTCCTCCCCCTGACTTTTTTCTACAGTATCAACTTTGGCTGGATGACGTTTTTAAAAGATCTCTTTTATACAAATTAATTTGCTGTTTATGTGTAGGGAGGTTGGTAATATTAGGGGAGCATTTATTCATCGGTTACCTATATGTTTCAGACAGGTTTTGTCTGTTCAAAATCTTATCCTGGGCATGAGATGAAGGGTAGGGATCTCCCAGCTTTATTTTTGTTCCTAAATCATACACTTGTTGACTCCTGAATAGTGCATTAGAGATCATGAACTTTTTCCCCTTCTTCGGGGCCGGTAACACGCTGCAGAGCCTGAGCAGTTCTGCCTGGCAGTCGTTCAGCAGCAGGGTCAGGGTGAAGCAGGATCTGGCCGGGGCCCTCGTGCATGTGAGGTCCTACAGAGAGGACCCAGTGGGAAGGGAGCGAGGCTGTGGTGGGGCCAGAGCATCCATCGCTCCATGAGATGCACCCATCCTCCCCATGGGGTGTTGCTCCCAGGACCTGCTCTTCTGACCACCACGCTGTTGGAGAGCTCAGGCTGCCATCCTTCAGTCTGCTGCTCTGCATCTCTCACTCCCCTGGATGCCATGAAAAACTCGTCTTTTGTAACAAGCTACTAGAATATAAATCCTCTGGGAGACACTTTAATTAACAGTTATTCTTGTTAGACATGTTTGGCTTGGGGAAAAAGAAGTTTTGAGGAGTTATTAGGAGTTGCAAATGGCTCTCCAGAAATCTGAATTCTCCAGTCCATTGAAAAAAATGAATAAATAAATGAATAAATTCAAAGGAGTTCTGACCTCATAGGTTAAGTATTTTTTCCTAACCTGTTTCAGATCAGCGTACAGCTGGGCGCCTGATATCTCCACTTCGTTCTCACCCTCTTCCAAGAACCCCCACTACTCTGACATGTATGAGTTGACCTCTCCTACATTACAGAGCCCCGTTTAAGAATTTCCAACGCTGACACCAGTTTTATTACACTTCCTAACACGCTGCTTTAAAATATGACGTGCTGGGGTGCGATTTGTTCCAACTCATGTAGGAACCGACAATGCCAAGCGCTATATGTCCGCAGCTGGTATATATTACAACACGCCACGTTCCTCCCTCGCCAAGGTGCTAACACATTACTTCTGTTGTGTGCTAGCATGTAGCAGGGAACTCTGGAGTGAGAGACAGTTGTGTTACCCCTGTGTAACAGCACAGCTCCAGGAAATGGGAAGTGTGAAACACAGCTGTGGTCACGGGAATGCAGTCCGCAGCAGAAAGATATGAATGCTCTGTCTCTGCTCTATGGAAATATATGCCTCTGTAGGCGTTCTTGTGCGTGGCTTTTATCCCTTTGTGGTAATAGCATAAGTTGAAGGGAAATATTGGCTGTGGTATTATAACTTGCCCTTCTCCCCAGGTCTGCTCTAAATGGTTATATTATGGGTCTCCCTGACACACTGTCAGGAGCACCATCCTGTTGTAGAACCATTGTTAATACACATTTTTATTTTTCTAGGGTCCACCAGGTCTTCCAGGCTTACCAGGACCACCTGGCAAGAGAGGTTCCCGAGTAAGTGCTTTAAAAATTTCTCTCCCTTTGTACTTGTGTCTGCCTATCCAACTGTTCCAAGGGCTGATGTATGTTCTTATGTTTAACAATTGCTTCAAGCCCCACTGTTGAGGTCCATCCTTCCTCCTTTCTCTCTTTCCCTGTTAAAGGTTTTTGGGAGGTCACACTGGTGATTTGCTCTCCCTGAGCTAAGGCATCAGCAAAGGCTAGGGATGAAAGTTTCCAAAGGGCTGTCAGAAGAATGAGCTCTGTCTGTCTCATTTTATTTCCAGTATCCATTCCTTCTTGAAAACCTTGTGCTGAATATTAGCTTTGGATGCTTTTTGTTCTGTCCTTCACTCTTCCCAGCTTCCCAAATTGCTTCCTTTAAGGTCCTTCACAGTCACTATGCCTTTGCTAGTTGGCCTGTGGTCTAGGATCAAAGGCTCAAGACACAAGGATGAGCTTTTGTGTTCCCCAAACTGAAACCTGCTCTCTGACTCCTTTTCAGGATCTAGGACAAAATGTCTGAGCTGTTTTATAGGATCCTTTGCAAATCCCTGAATTTCTTCCTCCCCACGTTAAATTCTGGTGCAGATCTTTGAACATTGACTGCTATGCTGAGGAAACATCTGGTGCTGAGTGCTATAGCTAGCTGTGATGAAAGCTTTCTGCATTGGCCTAGCTGCAGAAGTAGTCTCCCAAAGCTGGGCAACATGCCTGACCTGGAATCCGTTAACTGTTGGCACCATTTTCATGGTAGCAAGGTGCTGTCCCACAAGGTACGGTCATGGAGCCCATTTCCTGAGCATTCAACTGATGTGGGTTGGGAATCAAAAGATGCAAAAGTGTCTGAGGCTGGAAGGAGGGAATATTTGGATCCGTGATCCAGGCAGCATCCTGGCCTGGCAGCAGAGGGAGATTTCCTCACACATACTTGGCTAAAACTCAACCCCATGTAATGTCTTTAAAGAACAACCAAGACGCTAAGAGCTTGAAGGCTGTGCATTCCCTTAGGACACTTGTTACTGTCCTGTGAGATCTTGCAGTAACCAGTAAAAATAAACACAGGTCCTTTCTACTCCAGTAAAAACTAAAAGGTCTGCTGGACCCCGTGCAGCCTGGGCATGGACATTAACAGACCTGAAAACTGATTTCTGATCCAAGAGTAAGGCATTAGATAGCATCAGGCTCATGTGTTTTATGGGCAGGACAATTTGTTCCACATTAGATATGTTCTTTCATGAAACATCAGCATGACTGTTCCTACAGCCTGATGTCTTCTGTTTACAAATAACCTAAGCAGCAGCCACATCAGCAAATTGCCCGGAGTTTGCCGTTCTTAGCAAGTCCCCAGGAACCTTTGTTCTTACCCTGGCTTATTACTCACGAGAGGTGTTTGGTGTTACTTCTTACAGTCCTGCGGTGTGCAAACTAGACTCTATGTCTGGAGACCCCAGCTGCATCCCCTCCCTGCCATGTGAACAACCGAATCTGAATTCCGCTACCTACCAAAATTTGAGTTTTCTGAAGAAAAAAGCATTGTGGAAACCATGTCATAACTTTCCGTGTTATTCCCCAGCTGTGGCATGCTTCAGCCTAGATTTAGGATGATCCCCTGAAAGACAATAAGCAACAAAGGATTTTGGAGTTCAGTCCCTGCCAGAGGTGCTGAGAATTAGCCCAGGAAAGAGTTCCCAGTTAGGAAGCGCTCAGCACAGCTGAGCCTGGCTTGGCTGGAACCTCTGCGAAGAGGCTGTGCTAATTTTGGGAGGGGGCAAAAGGGTCACTCTGTAAATGTCTGGCCTGGAGCACTGGAGACAGAACTACTCTGTGCATAAGTTGTTTTGACTTTGCAACGTGTTTCTTCTAGTATTTTTTTCTTGTGACTCTTTGGGGTTTAAGTATTTCATTGCAAAGAAGAGGAGCTGCCAGAAACTAAGACAGGCTTAGGGGAATTCTTGCTGCTTTTGCTTTTGTTGTTGCATGAGCCATTTAAAAATAGACGTGCAGCACTGCAGGGTTTATGTTCTACCTCTACTGAACCTGATCGTCAAACACAGCAGCCACACAGTTCTTCCACCAGCCCAGCCCATGGGTAACCCACAAGGTGTACCATGAGACTCCAGCCCAAGACTGGAGCTCCTGAGGGGAGGTGAATATTGTATGCTACTTTGCGCTGCTCAGTGCCAGGGGAAAGGAAGGGGTTTTTTTTTTCTTGTCACCAATGCAGTTTATGGCCTAAAGCATGAGACATAATTGCCCTTGTTGTAGCTTGCATAATTTCTACGTTATTAATGCTTATACAATTACTTGGCTCATTTGAAAATCTAGTCACAGCATTTGACTCATGACCTTCTGTAGCTGTGAAGTCCATAAAGTGGCTCTTTTGCTGATGTAGCAGAGTATTTCCACTCGTTTGAATTCTGTATTGTCTCTGTTTTATTTCCCTTTCTCTCCCACCCCCTTTTGCTCAGGGTACAACGAAAGCTCTGATGAGCTTTTGCTTTGAGGGTGAGTTTATGGTCAGTGACGGTTTGTCAGAAAAGCTGGCTGACCCCATGATTCTGTCTCCTTGTTCCCAGCAGATCAGTGTCACTAGACTTGCCTGTGCAGTCTGAGCAATGCCACCTGGTTTGCAGTAGCAAATGCCAGTCTTTGTAAAAGCATGAAAGAGGTGGTGTTTAGGACACGTCTCAGCACTCAAGTGCAACCCAAGGTAGGGGAGCTAAGTGGATAGTGGCAGGCTTCTCGAAAATGACAATTTTTTTATTTTTAAAAGCCAATCCCCATTTTGGGAGCATGGAATTCATTTTATGCCCTGTCAGTCAGCATCAGGGACTCCTTGAGACAGAGTCAGACTATACCTGTGGTCTACTTTCTGCAACTATGAAGGCAGAGATATACAACAAATGAAAGCTGGGTGTTTCTCCTTCTCGTTATTGCCTAAGGGACTCCAAGGGAAAGGAGTAAAACTGTTGCAGTTCTGATGACTGGAAATGATGGTTAACAGCACTTTCTCAGGAGCTCTGCAAACCTGCAAGGATATTGCTGTATCGGTCATGTGTGCTTTACAGGAAGGTTTTCTCTCTGTCTGTATTCAGTGAGGATGGTTTTCAGCTTTTATATCTACATTAAAGAATTTGAGGCATAAGGAAGAGAACTGTTCACACCGCTGCTCAAATGAAGGTGCCACATGCTGTGGCAAGTGTCTGTGCAAGAGCTGAGGAGCCTCTCGAAGGGAATGACAGTTTTAGCAATGAAGGGTTTCCCCAGGTTTCTGTGATGTGAAAGCACGTTGCCGGGCATGTAGTGGGACAGCTTTGCCAGTTGTGTCTGTGAGCAGTGTTACTTGGGCGCACGCACGGCAACCCGAGCAGAGCAGTCCTGTGCAGGTAACGTGTCTTGCACTTCATTTCTGCAGATGACCTTTGCATTTCTTTAAACATCGAGGTTTTGTGGGGAGGCAGCGACTGAGGCTGGGTTTTGCTAGCAGAGCTGTGCTAACAAGCTCTACAAGTAACTGTCAACAAAGGGCTGCTGGTCCAGCAAGAACCTCTGCACCGCTGTAGCCTACTCCTGCCTCACCCAGGAAGCAATGAGCTTCGCTCCCATGCTGCCTGCATGAGGGCGTTTTGCCAGCACGTCTTATGTTGATCACAAATTGTGACTCATTCCAGTCCTCACTGGTGTAGTTAGACCAGCAAACTACCCACGATTTAATCAGGTCTGCAGAAAAGTACTGCAAACCATGTACTTGGTCTTACATACTGCCTGCCAGGCGAGAGCTGTGTAAATCCTCGTTATCTGTTCTCCTTCTACGTGAGGGAGACAGCAAGCTGACATGGGACAGACAGGAGTCCGGTTGTTGGCTTCACTCCCAGGACACCACGAAAAGAGCTGTGGTCCAACTTTCCAAAACACTTCAATAATTTAGGAAGCCAGTTCCCACTGGAAGTCGATCTCCCTCCCTAACAGGTGAGCGAACTCAGGTACAAGGGGAGTGTTTTACCTGTGTCCACACAACAGATCAGAGGCAGAATTAGGAATAAAAACCTTGGCATGCTGCAGTTGCTCTTGTTTTATTCAACCTCCCTGATAGAATACAGGAGAAATCCAAATGGATGGGTGAAGAGAATATGTATGCTCTTCCTGATGCTTTGGGATGCTCTTGCCATCCTCCTGTGAACCTTGGCAGCCTGAAAGATTGCAAGGTCCCAATGTAACATGTCCCTGTTACATTTGGTCTGTGGTTGCAAAAAGTCTCCCTTTCCTTCAAAATGCAGGGCTTCCCTCCTAAAACAAGCAACAACTTAGCTGTAGAGGTTCCCCAATATCCTCACTCCATTAGGAAGATTTTCCAATTTCTGAAAAGAAGTGTTTAAAGAAACAGTTTGTTTGGCTTCACTTCAAATATTTAGCTCGTTTTTCCGCAAGCCAGAGGTCAGAGTAAGATCTGTAGGTCAGGAGCAGAAAAAGTTGCTTTACACAGCGAAACCCCAAGACATAGTGAGTTATGAATGAGCGGCCATTCCTCCGGCTGAAGCTTTCTGCCATTTAGCAGGAGTTCGGAGGATTTTTTTCCCCTCTTTGTGAATGCTGGAGGGGTGGGGAGAGCTGTGCACAGTTACACTTTTGTTAATTTTTGCGCGCTGTGAACCAGGACACATAAAGGGCTTCTGTGAGCAGGGTCCCATCTCCAGGCATGTCACTGAGATGAACTGGATGGCACAGTGTAGTTCTCAAGTAGCATCGTGCACGTAAAAGACATTCCAGGGAGATTACAAGTCCGCCACCTTTGGGAAACCCCTCCTCATTTGGAGAACACATTCAGGGATTGTTCCGGTCTCTGTGCCCTGGGCTGCTGCTGTCCTAGGGTAAAATTTTCCGTGGAATTTCTGGTGCAAGGCTTGGAAGATTTCAGATGCAAGTTTGCTTACTGCTGGATTGGATTGTTTCAGCAATTATAAGGGAGCCAAAGCAGGGGTGTAAACAGGCACACGTGCAAATAGTAATACCTTCCATGGGATTTTTTTGTCAGTGGTCTCAGCATTGTCCCATCCTGTGTGTAGAAAAGAGGAGCAAGACTAATATATTGATGATAAATATTTAGGACAATCCCAATTTCTAGATATAAGTAGCGAATTGAATTATATCCAGGATAGCATGAGTAAAATATAGCAATTAACTATAGAACTATAAAGCAATTAATGCTTGAATTGCTTCTCCATGAAAAGAGGGCTATTTCTGGGAGCATTGGTTGGAGATGGGTAATTCTGCTGGGCGTAGTAAGAGGAATGAACATTGGACTGGTTTTAATAAAACAAGGGTGGGTAGCTTGGGGGCAAGATGACTGTTATTGGGGCTTGCAGATTGGTGCGTGGATTCATTTGTACGGCCTGCCTGTTCAGATTTTTGTACTGCTAACAGCTCCTGAGGCAGATGCTGTCCTGTACCTTTTGTTACTCAGCCCATCTAGCTGTACCACACCGCATCTTCCTCCACTGCCAAGAATGTGGGTGTAATCACAGATTCGGGACTAACCATGTTGGAACACATCAAGATCAGTTATTTTTTTACCATTTTTAGGACTACTGCCAGACTAAACCCTTTTCTCTCCACAGTTACAAGAGTAGTTTAAAATGTCTAGCCCAAGCCCCAGACTTGGTTGCAGCCATTTCTTGTGTGCCAGCCTGGACTTTCCACTGTCACTTCATTGGCAGGATGTGGCCACTTCTCACTAGAATAAGACCACACTGGTCTTTGGGAACAGGATGGGTTTTGATCTTCCTTTGCCTGGATTACACGCTAGGAGTATCATTGAATTCGGTGGTAAAGGCTCCATCTTATGTCAAGAGCCTGTGTTTTTCATAATCGCATGTTTTGTCATTGGATTCTGGGACTAGATTGTTTCTCCCTTCTTCTCTCCTTTTGGTTAAGGCTTCTTATGGTTGTGTTGCTGTGCTTTGGTTTACCTCTGGAGGAGCCAGCACAAGTTTGCTGGCAGCATGATTACCCAGCAGCTCTTCATCGGTAGCTGAGCTTCCTGTGTTCCAGGTTTCCTTCTGGAAACTATCATTTGCAGCTAGGAGTCACACCAAACCGGGCTGTTCCCTCCAGTCTGATACTGTTTTAAGCCTGCCCCAGGCTATGGAGGAGCACAGATTCCAACTAACTGCACTGAAATAGGCTTTGAGCCAAGCTGCCTGACTCCAAAGTTGAATAACAGCTGAATTCCCTCCTCAAAACTAGCAGCAGTCTGGATTTATGAACCCTGTTTAGAGCTACCTAGATTATTGCTTACGTGTAAGAGCTTTTTAGGAACTCATCTTTTATAGAGACTTTGCCATTCTGATTTCTGTCACTTAACGTTAATTTTCATACATATTTGAGACTCGGAGGACTTGGGTTGAAGCGCTTTTGCTGCCACAGACTTGTTGAATTACCCTAGGCAGCACATTAAGTCTCTGTTTCAGTGTCCCACCCGATGAGGTGAATAGATGATGCCATAGTTTGCTGGGAAGATGAATTTATTGAAGACTACTCGGTACTCTGTTACTCTGGTTACAGCAGCTGTATGGGTTTTCAAATGACAAGTTGATACTTCAACACTTTAATTAAAGTCGTTTCAGTTTCACTGAAAATTCACAGCCAGGCTAAACTATCAGAGAATTTCAGGCTGAAAACTTGGAAGGAAATTAAGAATGGGACGATAATTGTATTTAATTTCAGGCTGAAAATTTGGAAGGAATTTAGGTATGGAACATTTAATTTATTTGGGTAAAAAATGCCATTTGAAAAGTTCAGCCTTGACCTCTTAATTGAATAACCTCTTAGAGCAGAGTAGCACGTGTTGTGAAATAGCACTGAGCACTCAACAACTGTCTATACCGCAAGATACAATAGCTAAATTAAAAAAGCCATTATTTTCTATTACAGTGCAGTAAAAATAAAACTGAATAGACATCAGCGTGCTGATGTTCTCTCAAAAGAGGGCAAGGGCACTGAACTTGGATGGCAGTCCCGTGTTTAACTGCAGTGATTTTCCTTGGAAATCAGACCCTGAAGATTTTGGCCCCGCATATGATGAAGGGCTCATCGGAAATACTGCAGCTTACTGAGAAAGCATCTCAGTGCCTTTTTATCCCCTGGCCTGTCCTCCTCCTGACTAGAGGGCACGTTAAAGTGCTCCTTGTGGTGGTGTAAATCTCCCACACGGTCTTGGCAGAACAGGAGCCCTTGGAATTGAATCTTCAGGTTGTTTCATCTCCGAGGAACGTGTTCAAGAGGACTTAGAGTTGTTATTACTTCTGCCTGAAAGGTTAACAGATCTTCTGCGCTGTATACAATCCTGGGATAAACTATTCTTAGCTGCTTAGTCCACATAACTCCTTAAATAGTCTTCGGAAAATATTCAGGGTGCTTTAAAATATGATGTGAAATGAGATACTGCTGTATGTGATCTGAGGTAAATGCTCTGAAAATGCCTTTGGCTTGTGAGACCTATGCAAAAATATAGATTTAAATGGTTTAAGCAGGGACTTACCTCTGCTCGCCCCATTTTACTGCTCGTCCATCCATTCTCTTTCTAGCCTCTAAAGGCAAAATCTGATTGCCTTGTAGGGGAAATGAGTTCATTCCAAATAGCTGAACAATTTCCCTTTAGTAATTACTTCTGCTCTCTGCTATTTTCACTAAAAAATTGTGAACAGCCCCCCACACTTTGCTCCCTTGTGCCTCCCTCCGTCTCTTTCTGGCAGGGCTCCTTGCAGAGCTTTGGCTCCCCTGACCCCAAGGTAGTTTCGGTTCCTGGTTGGGAAATTCTTGGTGTACTCAAATTATCTCATTGTCGTGACACATCTGCAGCGACAGACATGCGGCACCTTCTGCAAAGACAGGTGGGAACCGGCAGCCAAAGTTCTCTGCTCCGAAGGCCCTAGCAAAGGTCCCCCGGGGCTGTCTCCCCGCCAGGGCGCAGGCTGCCGGTGCTGTGCCCTGAGGTCCGGCCACAGCGCAGCCTGAGACCTTCTGCCGCTCCTGGGACTAACGCAGATGCCTACCGACTCCTTTTGACTCTGTTTGTGTTTGTTGTGTTTTTTAGGGTCCCCCAGGTCCTCACGGAAATCCTGGCTCACCTGGCCCCCCAGGCCTGAAAGTAAGTATTAATTGGCACAAGGAGCTTTTGCCTTCCTCTTTCAGAGAGCATCCTGGGGGGGCTGTACAGACGTTTTCGTCCTGCTCTGTACAAAATGACGAGTAGCTGAAGCCATTTGTCCCCTCCCCTCTGCTCGCACACAGCCTCTCCAGCAGCACAGCCAAAGCCTTGTGCTCTGCTTGGGAGAGACCCTGCTGTGTGCCTCCATTCTTGGGTCTCCCTAATTTCAAAGACTGCCTAATTAGGATCCTGCTTAAGCTATGCCTGTGCCAGGGAGCAAGCTGCTATGTTGAGATGAACGCAGTGGAATCCTCCCACTCCAGAGCCTCACCAGGTCTGGATTTCTTTGCTTTCTCATTTGTCTTCTCTAGATTTTACAGCCTACTCCTCCACCTTTGGGTCCAGACAGCAGCAGGGGGGACTGGCAGCATCCAGCTTCTTCCTCTGTCTTCCTCCTCTTGAAACACCCTCGTCTCTCCTGGGAACACTGACCTCCATCAGTTCCCCCAAGCTGATGCCGCTGCTTCCTTCTAGATGTCCACATCTCTCCCATGAGGTCTCACAGACCTCCTCCCGCAGTGCCAGGAGCCCTGTGTTTTGCCCTTTTCTCCTGTACACGAATTCCCCCCCGTGGTGCTGCAGCCGGGTGGGAGCTGGAGCGCTCCAAGGTGGGATCTTCCTCCTCCAGCCAGACCTCCTCCCGTGGCGTGGGTCTTTAGCACAGATACCGCTCCAGAGGGGAGCTAATCCAGTGTGCTGCAAAGCCCTTCAGAAAGATCTTTTAATTCCCAGCTCGTTCCTGTGCAGAAGGCTTTGTGGTACCTAAAGACTGTGAAGTTCCAGGGAAATTGGTTTTGATTGTTTTGGTGTCATTGTTTACACAGAAATAGATTTAAATTTTATAACACCTATCAGGGACTAAAGAATAGTTGAGTTTCGAGAGGCAATGCTTAATGGAGGTTTTTACTGCCAAGGAGGCTGTAGGGTGTCTCAGCCAAATGTAGAGAAAGGTAGAAGCAAGAGTGTCCTTGCTTTTCATGATCTCATCAGTAGGCAGAGATGTTATGAATGCTCTTGATGCTCTGGGAAAAGATTCTGGAAACTTGGCATACTGCCTCTACGTGATTAAAAATTAGGCACTGGAGACATGCTGGTGAACGGCAGCTGTTTTAAATTCTGAAGTGCAGTTATATGGTCTGAAAAGTGAGGCTGTAAAAGTTCTACATCTTAGTGTTCTGCATTTATTCTCCATCAATGACTTCCAGATCACACTTGTTGAGTTTTATAAGTCAAATCAAAGTTCTTTTATCTAACTTCCAGTCCTGCAAATTCAGCCCGATCCAGCCTATAGAGTCAAACTATGTTTTATGCTCTAGGATGTTTTTTAAAAAACACTTTTTGCCTAATGCCTTGTCAGAAATCATCATTTGGCTGTAAAGCTGTATTCAGTTGGTCTCCTACTAGAAATAAAAACTTCCTGTAAGTATTTTTCCTCCATCTTGATGTGCAGCCTGGCAGCAGGAAGCCCTCAGCGGATAGATAGCTGTGACAGTCTGCGGCAGAGATACAGCCTCATCAGTCTGTGCGATATATTTTCATTTTGTCCAGTGACTATTTGCAGGATTAGGCTGTTGTACATGATGCTTTGTCAAAAGAAGTATTGAGTTTGCAATGGGATGTGAGAGCTGTAGCTCAGCCCTAGCCTGGGCATAACTTCACCACTAGCAGAGAGAGCCTGCGAAGCCATGATTGCAAGATCTTTGCATATGGAGCACTGTTTGGAAGTTGTGTGTCAGATCCCAGAGTTTTGACTTCCTTCCTTCCATTCATTTCTCTGGCGTTACACCAGTCAAAGTGCAAAGATGGATGCTGCATAAAAATTTGATTTTTCACCCCCTTATATTTTAAATGCCTCTGCCCTTCACCAGGCTTGGCAAGCCTGCACCTGAGACCTGGTATCTTCTTAGTAGACCCAGCCCACAGCTGCAATTACGGACTTGTGAAAGCTCAGCCTGGGCAACAAGGCAGAGCAGCCCCAACTAGAACTTCTCATGCAGAGAGCCTTCAAGTGGCTGCCCGACTAGGTCTTCCCTAGATAGCGGTTAATACCATGGAAAAAACAAGCAATCCAAGAAAGGAAACTGAAGTTTCCCGGATAGATATTGCTTGGAAACAGTGACTAACGCCAAGTCATTGTCGCTTAGGAAGTAACCCAGGAGCATAATTTTTATCAGCTGAATTTATAGAGCCCTCATAAGGTCAGGCAGTCAGCTGTGCACAGGGGATGTGGTGTGGCATTGCAGCTGGCAGGGATGTGTGTGTTAGTGCACGTCTCTTGGCTGGTTGTATTGCACTGGTGAGCACCAGCGTTGTGTTTTCGGGCTGCTGCAGTTTGGAATCTGCCCCGTGCAGAGTCCAGCTTATTCTCATCACTGGAGCTGAGTGCTTGCAGGCTTTTGTACTCAGGAAGCTGATTTTTTGCACAGAGCTTCATGTAGCTGTTGAGCCATATTGCTGCTGATCTGTTCGGGCATGGTTCCACTGAATCCAGTGGCATTACACCCGCTCGTCCACCTGAGAATTTCACTCATCGGGCTTTCTCAGCAATTTTTAATGTGCAGCTGCTTAAAGGGGGCTCCTTGCTACTTCTTGCATTCTGTTTGTTGTCCTTGGCAGTTGCAAAATTGCTATTGCATGTAGTTAGTGAAGATTGATTGTAGCAGATAACCTCTTAAATGGCTGCAGACATCTGCTGGGCTAGGTTGTGACTGACTGTGCGACCTGGAAGCTGCTGGGGGGACAGGAGGGGCATTTTTGCTAATGACTAGAGGTAGCTCCAAGGATGCCCTAATAGAGTTTGGGACTGAGAGGAGGGTTAGCTGTCAGACAGGGTGTGTTTTTGAAAGCCATTACAAGAGCTGGGTTTGCATCTCTCGTCTGGAGGCTTTTGGCATCAGGCATTAGTGTGGTTTGCTTAGTTAGCTGCTATGGATAAATCTCTCTTGTTGTAGCACTAGGAAAAATTGAATTTTCCTTTTAGGGAATGGTTTGGCTCCAAGCTAGCTCATCAGTTTGGCTCACTGATGTTCAAAATGCTGTTAGTGGGATTGCAAAGCTGAGGTGTTAAAATTGCACAGCTCTAGACTTCTCCCAGGTAGGGAAAAATCATTTCTTCCTGTACAAGAGGAAGTAGTGTTCTCAGTCTGTTGGGATGTGAGATAGAGGAGCTTGTGGGCAAGGTGCCGTGGCTTGGTGGTGGGCGAGGCTTAGGCTAATTCCTATGTTGTTGTTGCTGTGCGAATCCACAGTTTCAGCCCTCAGCATCCAGGCATCCGTTATCTCTGGCCCTGAAGTTGTCTTGCTGATTAATCTTAGGGAAGTGTGATCCTACTTGTGGCTGAGTTCTCCACATGTGTGATGGTCTCAGCAGCGATGAACACAGAACCGTGATGCAAAGCGCAGTCTTCTCTAATGTGATCTGGATCTTCCCAGGGAAAAAATGTAAGAGGCTTGTATTCCTTTGCATGGCTCAAAGTCATTGCACTGAGCACACGGCAAGAGTTAGGGAGAATGGTGGTTTTCTACCTGCTGCAGTAAAGTAATTTTTGGAGCGTAGAAGTGAATACCCTGGGATCCTGAGCACTGGTCTGATCTGTTCCAAGCAGTTGTAGCACCCACTGACTGCTCTGAAGCTCAAAGAGTGGGAGAATTGCCCTGATAACAGCTGCATGCAAAGCAAGATTATCTGCATGACTTCATTTACTGTTTGGAAACCAGGCAGCCTTCATTCAGAATTTGTACAGATGCATCTGCCTTGAATCAGCAGTGCTCCCTACAGTCCGTAGCCAAGTAGTCTCACTCCCTGAACCTTGCAGCTTGTGGATGGTGGAGGAGGAGAAGGGCAGATTTACACTCTGTGCAAGATGGGAAGTATGTGTCAAATGTAGTCGCAGGGAGGCTGCATGGAAAAGCTGCTCAGCTAGCTCTGACTAGACCTCTGTGCTGCTAATGAGGAATGCCAGTTAATAAATACCATTACTCCTTTGTAGAGTCTCACCTTCCCTCCAAGCACTTTACTTGACAACCTTTAATTAACCCTCACAACTGTCCTGTGCTTGGTGGTTGGTTTCGAATCCCATGCTGCTGGTGTGGCACACAGAGGCTGTGACTTGCTTATGATCCCGGGGGTGTTAAATGACCACTGCCTGACACTGGGATGCCTGTATCCCAGCTGTGCCAGAGGAGATGTTATACGGACCTAAGCTGCTTCATGTGCTAAGCCTTACCTCTTCTCTGCCAAAAGAATCTGGCATGTGTCAAATGTCTTCCACTTTTTCATACTTCTGTCTCTTACCCTGTTCAGTGCACACATCACCTTTCCACCTTTTAAGAATTTGAACTGGGATTTTCAAAGGAATCTACTGGAATTAGATGTTCACATGCTGCTGAAATTCTAGCCAGTGTTTGTCAGAAGATCACAGTCTTAAATTGCAATTTCTCTCGTTACAGTTCTTAAAAAGGAAAATAAAGCATACCGCTACTTAAGATAAAGTGTGCCTCTTTCTTCTGCCGCCCTGAAAGCCTCACCATTGCCTTGGCTCTTGGTAGCGTCTAATTAGTGTGACTTTCTCTGCAGTTTCATCCGCTCCCCACAGTTAAAAATCAACAGCAACTAGTAAGTTGTTCAGAAGGATAGTTTAGCTACAGTAGTAGGCTTGGTAATTATTTTTGTGATGGTAGTTGTAGACAAGAAAGAAATCACCGCTGTCTAGTCAAATAAGTATCAAAAGTCCTGACATTGTCTTCTTCCAGTTATCCTTTCTTTAGTCAATTTAATACTGTCAAATACTATTTAAAACTCAACACTTTAGCAGCAGCAATCACTCACCAGAACCAGCCCCAGCAAAAGAGCAGTACCCGGGAACTTTAATACATTTGGGATGTCGGGGCAAGACAGAGATAAAACAAAATGTTCTTCTAATTTGGAGGCTTGGTGGAAGGAAGCAGATCCACATCTATGGGTCTGGGTCCTTGGATTGTGTCATTAATTTAAGTTTTTCATTGCAGGGTCAGAAAGGTGATCCTGGGCTGTCGCCTGGAAAAGCTCGCAATGGACAGAAGGTAAGAAGTTTCCCAGAGTGCATGGGCATCGAGACCGCAGTGCACTGTGAGCCCTGTGCATACGTGTGGAGGGAGTCCGTACTGCAACCACAAGCATCCCAGCTACTCAGGGAGACTTAGGACTGAAAATTAAGACTTAGACCCCTGACTCAGGATTAAAGAGAGTTAGCAAAGGTATTGACCACAGTGCAATCAAGTGTGTGCTGCCACAGCTTTTTGTTGTTCAAATTTTTATCCATTTTATGCACAATCTGCAGCCCAAATTTAAGTACCTGCTGATGCAAGCACGTGGCTACTTAAGCCAGACACTTAAACAAGCGCATATGAGATACAGCCACACCTTGCCAGCTCTGGGCATGCAGCCACAGAAAGAGGCAATCCCAGTGTAGCAATAAAAACCTTCCAGGCAAAAGAAAGGATGCTCTTGCTGAAGAGCTGAGAAACAGTGCTTTGCCCCACATCACATACGCAGCCCACAGCAGCTCACTGCTCGGAGAGCAGCCTGGCTGTCCCAAAACTTCTCAGGCACTGCCAGCGTGCAGACCCTGCTGTGTGACAGCTAGAGGCCTTTCCACCAAGGTCTACCCAGATCAACACAAAGCACACAACTGAGAAGTATAGCTGATTTCTGGATTTAGCAACTGTTAAGGATCAGCTAATTCTTTACAATAAATTACAACTCCCATTTTTGCTGTTTCATAGCTGAGTGATTTTTACTGAGGCAACAAGGCCTCACAGAAGTCTAGAAGTGAATAGTAGAGCAATCAGGGCTCCACAACATGTCCCTCAATTTGTTCTTTCAGTGGTGCCTGCTCAATACTTCATAACTGGAGTCCAGTGTAAGAAGCCTGGTTCTCTTCCTTTCATCGTAAGCCTTGCTATAAATGCATGGCTAATAGAAAGCATCAGCCATGAAGAACTTAGGCCCTTCATTTGAAACCAGATGCCTCCAGGAAGCACAGCAAGCCACACAAATGCAAGATGGAGGGTGACGCTAGAAAACACTGAGAATGCTAAGTCTGAAACGATGCTTTTAACTTAACAGCACGAGATGCCTTTTGAAATTTCTGGTACACTACAACAGAATGGCATCACATGGAAATCATCCACCCGCAGAGTCTGGAATCATTTTCTTGCAGACATGCTCAGTGTAAGAAAGGGAGGGATCCAGATCACTTTAGCTCATGTTAACAAGGCTTTATTCCTGTTAGCAGTAATAGAAACAAGGAGATTCCAGCAGGAGTTTGGAGTGATGCCTAATTTTCAAGCTAGATACTCCAAATGCATTTTCAGTAAGCAGGCACAGCACAACGTTCGAGGCTCTAAAGCGATTTTTGATCCTAATCAGGGGAGGCCAAAATGGGCTTGTGCGAACGGACTGGATGTTAGAGAGGTCTCATGGCAAAGCGCTTCTCCCTTCCTATGATGATTTGAGTATGGCAGCTGGGGTGTGATGCAATCACTTTTCCAAAGTCCAGGCCACCGAAAAATCCCTCCTATCAGCAGCCCATAAAGGTTCAATCCATGTCATATAGGCAGGTTAAATAATTGTACCATCAGTGCCATCTGACCTGGAGCCCTCGGCTGAGCCAGCGCAGTCGCAGAGAATGAGCACAACCACAGGACTTGGCAGGAGGTACCTGTTGTTCGTGTTGCATTTAAAAGCTAAAATTTTCTGGCCTTGGTGATTTAGATGCCTATCGAAAGGCAAATGAAGCCTGTGACTGAATGAGATCATTGAAAAGAAAGCATTCATTCTGCTGGTAAAAGCTGGACTCTAGCAGCAGCTGCCATTAATTAATGGGGTATATTATTATATATGAGCCAGTTAATAGAGATGATGTCTAAATCTACCCTGCTTATCTAGTCAGTTTTTGAAGAGTTGCAATTAGAATCAGAAATATCAATAGTTGGGTGCTACTGTCAGCAAAATAATTTCAGTAACACTATGCTAGGCATAGGAAAAACATTGCTGAAAATTAATGTAACTTGCTTGCTTCCAACAGGGAGACATGGGCTTACCTGGCTTGACTGGGTTTCCCGGACCACCTGGTAGAAAGGTAGGAGTATGTTCTTTTCTAGTGAATTAGGTTACTATTTTTATTTTAAAATGTTCTCCTCTAATTGCCTAAATTATTTAATTAAGCCCTAGTACCCAGCAAAAAAGTCTTATGCCTTTTTCATGGGTGTATAAACTGGGACATAGGGCTGAAGTAACTGCCTAAATGTTGTACCAGCAAGACTGTGTAAGAGTATGAAATGAAATTCTGGATCCAGATTTCTGTTCCTTCTTTATATTCCATATTCCATAGCACTGCAGCACCCTCTGCACCCTGATACTGGGTCTTCATCAGCAAGCTGAATTTAGGTCTGCCAGTAGGTTAACTAAATGGATGTACAACCAGCATCAATACTGAAAGGCTGGGTTCAGAACAGGTTTAGACATTCCAAGGAAACCTTGACTATCTCTCCTGGCAAAGCACATTTCAAACAAAATATCTGTATGCCTTCCCTCTATTTTGCTTGGAGACTGACAGCAGTAGTCAGGTTTGACTTTATTTGCTTCCATATTGATGTTTCAACATCATTACCATCACCAGCAACATAGCTATGCCTAGAAAATCATACACAGGGATAGATCACAAGATCCTTCCCGGCCTTCATGTTCCAGCAGCACTGTGCTTGTATTCATGTGTGGAAGTCTGCACAGCAGTACCTTAGCAATCCATGCCTTGAGCTCACATCGTTTATAAAGCAAGGACACTTCAGTTGACCTTCCAGTTCCAGGCTGCGTTGGTAGGCTGGTTTGGTTTTTTGGAAGCTGGACCTGTTGCAGGGAGCTGTTTGATAGTTGGGCTCAGCAGACATGACTCCCCAGCAAGCCAATATTGGCGTAGTTAAGCTGAACTGTTAAAATTAGCATCTTGTTTCAATCACTTCATCAGTCAATAGGCCCTTGAAGATACACTGTTCCTCAGGCCAATTAGCTGCACACAAATGCCTACTCAGGTACGCTTGAAGACTCCGGGGAGAGAAAGAAGGTGTGGAGGAGGCTGAAAGCAGCTCTGCCTCTCCATGATTGTTTGTTTGCGTTCTTTATATTGGAATCAAATTGCCAAGAGTAGGGGCTGGGTTCGATTTTCTGCTCCCAAGGCTGGTCATGCTTGGGGTGCTATGTGGAGCTAGGAGCAATAGAGTGATTAATTACTGATCTTTTCCTGTCACAAACAAGTTCTAACAAATAGGGTGCAAAGAATACCATTTTCCTCATATAACAGCTCATAAAACAAAATCTTGTGGTTGCAATCAGCAAAACACAATGTCAGGAGCGCAAGGACTCATAGTGGAAAAAGTGGAGAAGGAATAGGAGATTGAACAAACATTCCTGCATCCAGCACATAGCCTTCATATGTGATTTCATCTCCCCCAGGACAGGGCAAAGACAGAGGTATGCTTCTGTTTCTTCAAGTTATAAGCAAGTTGGATGCTGAAATTTTTCCTTTGGTGCAGCTTAAAAAAAACATCTCCCAGTAGCACTAGTCTGGCAGTGTTTTTGGTGTAACCTGGCATTTATTAGCATCCCGCATTAAGAAAAAAATTACAGCTGTTGGAGAAATGTTAGGAAAAAAAATCTTTTTTTATCTGGATTCCCTGCTGGCATTCTCCCAGTGAAAATATGCTGGAGTTTGGCTGAAGGTGGGCAACACATCTTAGCTACCAGAAAACAGCAACGCCTTGGAAATGGACATCCCGTCTGCTCGCTCCATGGAGGGACTGTGAAAAGAGCTCCAAGGGCTTTGATCTGAAAACACCATGTAGCAACTTTCAAACAGGCTAATTATTTCACCAGGGGAAACAGAATACTTTTCGCACTAAAAGAAGCAACTGGCTCAGCAGCATGAGCTGGAGCCACAACCAAGCAGCACGGGGGTTCGGACGATGCGGCTCACACCGCAGTGGCTGCCCGGTGAATGCAGACCTCTGCTCTTTGCAGGGTTGCAGAGTCTGAGCTCAGAGCACCCCTGATGTCATTTTGCCTGCGCCCATCTATGAGTGTGTGAAACTGCCTTTCAAGCAGCAGACATAGTTCTCATCCTCTCCATGCAGAGCAGATGTTGCTTTTGGTGACCAGCAGCTCTCAGGAGCGGTGGCAGGACTTGGCTGTCCCTTCTGCCCTTCCCTCGGGTGCCTACGAGGTGGCCGTGGACTTTGGCTTTCAGTCGGTGACCGCAGACTACACCTGCCTTGCGGCTATAGCTCAGCAGAGCACTGCATCATTACTTCCAGCCTAAACGCGGTGGAGGAGAAAATGGTTGTGGCAAAGTACAAGATTGTAGAAGACAGCAGCAGTGAAAGAGAAAAAGCCTCCCTAAAGTCACTCAGGGAGTAAAGAACAAGCAGGGAATTGGTCGGTGGTTCAAAACACGTCCTGTCATGCAGATCGCATTCGCTGGCCTCTTTACACTTCACATTTCCTAGCAAAGTGCAGGATGATCCTTTTTAGCTAGGAGAGCATGGATTATAAATATCACCACAGATGAGTAAATCCTTCACTGGAGTGCAATTTCCTTTCTAAATCACAGCCCTTTGTGTTGAGTACCCTGTAATCATCAGGAAGTGTTCGGATAAAAGAGCAAATGCAGTTGTTTTCATACCCTCTGCCCTGTCATTTTAGTGCTATTTGAAGAGGGTTTTAGCAGGTAAATGCTTTCACGTTGCAGCCAACTTTAGCATACACAAGCTTTTCTGTCTTCTCCTCACTATAATTAACCTGAGACAGAAATAACTGCAGTATACTATAAAGAAACACCGATTTGACGTATCCCAGAGCTCATTATATATAGTGAGGAGGATATTTGATAGGATGCAACAGTAGTATAGTGTCTACATATTTAACTTCAGTACCATTCACTTACCATAATAGAGAGAGCAACGTAATGCTTGGTGCAGACATTAGCTCAGGGCATGCTTGAGCATCTCAAGGGGCTGTCATCTAACCACCTGCTCTGGGTGGACATCACAGGATTGAAACACCTGTCCTGCAGGAACCCAGTCAGAGCAAGACTCAGAGCAACCAAGCTAGGCACCTCTTTCTTATCAGCGGAGTGCGCGAGACATCTCTAAGTGTTTGTATGCATGGAGGTTGGTGCTCCAGCCGTGTGGAGACAGAGGTAGTCCCTGCTCCAGGAGTCCGTGCTCCAGGCTGTGGCTGGAGGAGTTGGGCAGAGGCTCCATGCCAAATCCCAGGGCATGTCTGGAGAGGCTGAACTCGGTGCTGTTTCTGTTGGCAGTTGGGGGGGGAGCAGAACAGATGCTTTCCATCTGCATGACGCCCTGCTGGTCCACACTCTCGGGATGGGTGATACTGATACTGGGCATTCCACACCCAGCTGGGTCTGGACCTTTACAAACATGCCTTCACCCTCAGGCCAGACACCTAACCAGGGTGGAGCATCCTCCCTCCTTTCTGTTGATGCTGAGCCTTCGTCGAGGAGCCAGCGAGAGCATGAGCAAGGGAGGATCTCACGGGGCAGATTCCTGGAGAGGGGCAGGGAGTCCCATCTGCTGGTCCTGCTCCAAGAGCTGTTGGGGCACTTCCAGTCAGGAGCTGCTGGCTGAAATGCACTAACAGAGTTCGGAAAGGGACCTTCTAGGTGGTTCAAGGAAGGGCTAGTTGGTAGCCAAATGGTCTTTCAGCTATCACCTTCTCAGGGGGTGCAGCTCAGTTAAAAGAGCAGGCCACGATATAGCAACAATGTCAAGCAGGAGAGAATCAGTGAAAAGGGAATCAATATTTTTCCAGGCCAAAATGTCTGAAATAATGAGCAAGGAGGAATGCAAAGGGGAGCAGGTAGAAGCCAGGATGGATGAGAGCATTGCATACCTCCTCCAGCAAAGGCTTAGGCTGCAGGTCTAGAATAGCCCACGGGAAGAATAAAAAAGCCATTAAGCAGAGCTGTGGACCTGGGAGCAAGAAACAGGCCTGGGTTCATTTGGTGAGAGAAGCGAAAGGCCAAGTCCTCGGCCAACCCGGGGTTTGGTTCTGGCTTCCAGAGCAGGAGGATGATGCTCCCCTGTGGGCTGTGCAGACAGGCAGCGTGTGCCCGGAGCCCTGGCTGGGGACAGGGCGAGTAGCAGAGGCAGAGTTACATTTAGCGGTTGTAACCCACCCGGAAAGCATTTTGTTATTTCTGTAGTATTTGTGCAAGGATTGTTTCTTGTTTATTTTCTCTCTCTGTTTGTTTAAAGTTAAATTTTCTGCCCTTTTTTTTTAAATCTTGCTAGTAGCCCAGCTAAACAGTCATCTCTGTAGCTGAATTTAATCTTCTAATCTGCTCTGACTCCACTTGATGGAAATGAGTTTGGTTTAAATAGCTGAACCAAGATAATAAAGGAGAGGGGGAAAAAATTCTGAAGTGCCTGTCACTTGCAGAATTTACTCAGTGTTTGAAGAGAGTTCTAGGTAAATCCTGGAGAAAGCAAACTCTCTTAAAATACGTATTGATCTCCCTGCAGTTGAACAGGCTACCTGTGTCCCGCTCCAGTGTCTGCAAGTCAAAAAAAAAAAAAAAAAAGGAAAAAAA
>Ga0065711_1031677_pt1 | contig 29021 bp, 18 predicted proteins | sample Hoacrofraction12_FD_59098 | JGI IMG/M metagenome (GOLD analysis project Ga0065711, IMG submission 59098) | Hoatzin crop microbial communities from Cojedes, Venezuela - Epithelial fraction 12 v2 (version 2) | ecosystem: Host-associated > Birds > Digestive system > Esophagus > Crop | place... | reverse complement strand
TTCTTCCCTCTGAGGGTGACGGAGCACTGGAACAGGCTGCCCAGGGAGGTTGTGGAGTCTCCTTCTCTGGAGATATTCAAGACCCGCCTGGACAAGATCCTTTGCAGCCTGCTGTAGGTGACCCTGCTTTGGCAGGAGGGTTGGACTAGATGACCCACAGAGGTCTCTTCCAACCCCTACTATTCTGTGATTCTGTGATTCTGTGATTCTGTAACTCCATTGACAGCTCCCAGTTTGTTTTTATAGTCACCAGAATAATGGTAACTATTAGGATTACAAACCATTTATCACAAAACTGTGAACTTACTGTCCATGAATAAATAATTGTTAAACTTCCAAAATCAGTTTTCATGGGCAGCAAAATGAATGGAGATGACTCTTAAATGACACTGCTTTCAATGGCAACAGGAAGAGAGAAAAATATAAAAGAGAAGGGAGCAGATTAAACTTGGAAATCTAATAGAATAATAAAAAATTTTTGTTTATAGTGTGTCTGGTTTCAAAGAGTTCTAAATAAAATATTTAGTACATTGAGCAATATTGTTATATTACCTAACAACAAAGACAGTACTTTCATCTTAATTATGCATATATCTTTCTTTCATAGAGATACTGCAAATATTTTTCATGCCATATGTACTCTGTCAGTGGTTCTGTATTAAATTATCACCATCCGTAGTGATGGAATTTCTAAAATTGTGTTTGAAAAAAAGTATTATGTCCCTAAAGTACTTTTTTATTCTATCATGGTGATATTTAAAATATGTCAAAATCCTGATGCGTTTGCTGAGATTCAACAACACCATGCTTACTTTATCTACTTTGCAAGTGGTTTTATTATAAATTATTTGGAACTGCTACTGTTATTTATACATATGTAGAAAAGAATTAGGATTTTTTTTTTTAATTTAAATATCTTGTGTTTCTCAGCAAGAAGTGAACATTATTTATTTATTGCTGTTGCTTCAATGATGGAGCTGTGGTTTGAAAACAAGTCGGTCTAACTCCTTACTACAAGGGATGCTAAAAACCAATACTTTGTAAGGAAAAATAAAGGCTGTACATATATTTGGCACTTTCTTCAAAAAATTTTTTATATTCCTCCAAAATGAAGTAACATTTGAAATGCAAATGTAAACCGATGTCTTTTGGGAGAAAACACTAGGAAAATTTCTATGTGCCTCAAGGCTTTTATGCAAATTAATGCTTGTTTGAGAAAGCAGAAGTTTGTTAATAATGGCAATTATTTTAGATGATCTAATATCTGAGTACTTATGTCCTGAAAGATTATGTTTATAGAAGAGCTGCTCAGTGTATATGTTGTGCATGTTTTCCAGTTTGCCATAGTTGTATTGCGGTTTTCACATAAATCTGAAAATTCTTACTTTCACTTTCTTTTAATTGCATGCTGAATAACTCTTGTTTACTCATGCTCTTGCTTTTGACTATGTGACTCTCAGTAGGGAAAAGTCCTGAGTAACGATGGCATGATCTTCTGTTGTCCGCAGAAGTGCTTCAAAATATAAATGCTGTACAAATTACGGTAATAAGAAAATACATTTAGCAAAGCCTGTAAATTTTTATGCTGAATTTCATGTTCTTTTAGGAATAAGTTCAAATCTGTAAGTCTTTTCTTAATAGGATGTTTTTTTGATATATTTTTTTCTCTACTCTGTAGAGAAACACAATAGAGACTGTCTATATACTTCTATATAGAAAATCATATCATAGAATGGTTTGGGTTGGAAGAGATCTTATAGATCATCTAGTTCCAACCCCCTTGCTGTGGGCAGGGACACCTTGCACTACACCGAGTGAGTCTGGTATGTCCAAATACAGAAGTTAAACTGCAATATTTATGATAATGTCTTGGGTTTGGCTGGGATATAGCTAATTTTCACAACAGACTGAGTGGGTGGACCCAAACTAACCAACCAAATTGGGTATTCAATACCATGTGACATCAGGCTCAGTATGTAAGTGGTGGAGCTGGCTGGTGGAGGGTGATTTTGACACTAGGGAGCAAGCTGGGTATTGGACGGTGAGAAAGTTGCACTCTGTATATTCTTTTTATCAGTATTCCTGTGGTTATTTTCTTCTCCCCTTGCAGTCTGTTAAACTGTTTTTATCCCAATCCACAAGTTTTTGCCTTTTTCTTCTGATTCTCCTCTTACACAAGGGGTGTAAGGACAAGTGAGAGTGACCTCGTGGTCTTTATTTATGGTTGGGACTAAACCATTACAGATAAATTCAAAAGGAATACACGTTTTCTGCTGAACTTTTGATTTTATACATAGATTTACTAAATAAATTCTGTATAAATTAGAAGAACGTAGACTTCACAGAACTAATAAGTGAGAGATTCCTGTGTCTTGACTCCCATTTGCTGCACTAAGTGGGTAATCTTATTTTCTGCAGTAGGACTTTCGGTGGAATAAAATGTTATTTAACTGAAAACAGCAATGGAGTTAGAAATCTGACCTTGACATAGAGTTTTGTTACATGCATTATGCCAGTTATTTTCACAGAACAAATTAATGAGTAATGTGCAACTCTAAAGGACAGTACACTGTACAAGGGGACACGTGTGCGTCCGAGAACTTATTTTCTGAAAGAAACACTGATCTTTTTCTTTCCCTTTATTTAGGTGCTCTCAGTTTTTTCTCCTACTGCTTCAGAAGACAGCTTATGTGTGATCTTCAGCATTAAATCAGAAACTATTCACTTTCTACACGTCTTCTTAAAGTTCTGGATAACATAATTAGTGATCAGCTAAGACTTGATGATACTCTTCCAGCTCTGTAGTGTGTTAAACTGGGTGAATCATTGTGATCAAAAGACTGTCTGAAAGATGATGTCGAAATGTATCTAAAGAAGACATTGAACAGTGTAGTTACCAGACAAATTATAACTCAAGAGGTATGAAGTATATGAAGAATGTTGTCTTTGGAGCAAATGTACCACTTGCTTGCTTCAATGAAAGTTGAAGTGTGGTTGGAGGTGTTTTTTTTAGGAATTTTGATTCTACTGTGTTAGTACTGCTTGTAGCTTGTATTTCTTCTTGCTGCTTCAAGAAATAGCTGATTATTGTTCTGCTTCTATGATATATGTGGCTAACATTCAAGAGTATGATTTGGTGTTTTGCCCATCATGTCTTATAGAGGATATAGAGGGACTGCAGAGTAACGAAAAGACAAAACAACTCGGTGACTCCCAGTCTCTTCTCTTTGACTCCCTGGTCTATTTATCTCCTGGTTCAGAACTCTCACATACTTATGTCCAGCAGTTTAATAGGGCTTTGGTTTATAACAAGAGTCATTGCTTGATCTTTCATTTAATTGTCCCTCTTATTTGGGTGAAATAGCTTGTTTGTGTTCTCCTTGGAAGGACAGTCTTGCCAGATTATATCCTAATAGGCATAGCTAGATCAGTTTCTCACTCTGTGTGTGCTTGAGCGAAACAGCAGTGATCCAAGGCATATTGCTGAAAATGGAAAACACCACAGTTATTTTGTCATGTGAATAATAGTTTTCTCTATTTAAGTTACCTACAAGGTACTTCACAAAGAGTCTAGTCCAGTTGGTGCTTGTAGTCTCTGATAAAACATATTCTAGAAGACAATGAAGATTTCAGTTCTTTTTTACTGCTCTCTGAATTTTAATACTCTAGCATGCCACAGTTTTGAGGAACTGACTTTTGAATGGACTTGGAACTTGCTTGGTGTGAAAGCTGAACTTATGATATGGTGTGTGGTTGTGTCAGGATTTATTTACTTTATGAATAATTTAAAAACCAATGTACCTGTGTTTTATGTATTATCTTTCAAAGAAAACTCGTTTTTTACATTTTACTTTAGTCCTGACAAGAAGGAGAAAGTATCATTAGGGCTGCAAATACAGGTAGTTGCATATTTATCAACTTTAGCCTCTGTTTTCTGCTCTAGTTTTCAACCTTAGTAAGAAAAAAAAAAAAAAATTTGTTCCTGCCTAAGGGGCATGCTTTGTCTTGCTTCATGAATTTTGGCACTTGAAGATGAAGAAGATTTATTTCAGTATTTAATAAGAGTGTTAAAGTAAAGGCTGACTGATTAAGTTACTCTCTGAAATCAGGGTATTGGCTAACAGTAGTTTCGTCCTTGCGGTAACACTGCAGTGAGCAAAAAATGCTGTTTGCACATCTAACCATTTCTTGTTTCTTTTTGTGGAAGTCTTTCATGCTGGCTTGAAATGAATTATTTGATGTGCACATGTTTGTGTATTACTTAGACCTGTTGTTGCCAATGAGTGATGATCATTCCCAGGTTTTGAAAGAAAAGATTTTACTGAAAATTTAGAAAATGTGATCTTATAAATTTTATCAGCAAGGTTCACTCTATTACTTATTAAATGAATGGAATACAAAATCAAAGGAGGTTTTGAATAGAAACTTGTTTATACAGAGTAATAGTGAAAGGTGTAAGGGGTAAGGGAGACCCTCCTGTTGAATAACCAGGTTCGGAATGGACCCCCTTGTTTGCTAATCTTCTTCTCAGAGAGGAGCCTAGGTGTGGCTGAATCTAGAACTGACCACGGTTCACACGTAAAGGATATGCTTAGCAGCAATTGAGGGTGTGTTCACTGTTTAAAGAGAGACTGGATGCAGCCCTCTGTGGACCAGAAGAGCTCAAAGGGCCTTCCCTGGTACCGTTGCTTATAGGATCTCAAGATGATTGACTTTAGGCATCAGTAATTTCCATCCCGGTCATGATCCACATGATGCAATCCCGATGTTTAGACAGCAACTATACAATTTGAGTACTATACAGAATGTGCAGTTCTGACATTTATCAGACAGGTGTGACTCCAGGTATTATGAGTTTCAGGTGCAGTCAGGGGCTGCCTGGTTGACCCAACTCACTGCTCTTGCACAACGACAAGGAAAGTGCCAAGTCACCCTGATTCAATGCACGCCAGCTAACTATTCCTGCAGTGCAAGCAAGAATACAGCATTGGCTGGTTCTGGGATTGCCAGGTGTGAGGGGGGTCTGCGCCATTACACTTGTTCTGCAGATTAGTCTGGGAAAGAGGAAAGGATTTAGCTAGTAGAAAACTGTTAATGTATCTCAAAGGAGTCCTATGACAGGCATTCATAACCTCTGAAAGAGAAAAGGGAGGTAATATTACAAGGTCAGTAGAGATTTATACAATACTGAGCTAGTACCCGCCCTTGATCAGGTGGAAAATGACAGGGAAGTAACATGAGCTGTTATGACACAGGTGCCCTTGACTGGAAGCTGTTTTAATCTGTCCTCTGTCTCTTAAATGTTTCTCTTTTGCACAAGGGCAACATCTGCAAAATTAATTAATTGAGCCTAACTTCTATTAACCGTTGAAGAGCAAAATAAATGCTGTGGAGCTGAGCAACTTGGGAGCTGGTTGTGTACAAAAAGAACTGATCTACAAGCTGGTCATAATGTGTAACTATGCCTTTCAGGCACTTAAGGTGCTTTTTGGTCTTCAGAAGGTGCCAAGTGAAATTAATGACATCTGGCAATGGGATTCCTTCATTAGGATTGAGCTACTTCAAGGTCAAATTGCTTTATTGAATAAAATTCCTGTTTCAAAGTGTCTCATAAATAGATTAAAAAATTTAATTGTAAGGATGCTATTGTATTTGTCTTTCCTGGTTTTTATAAGTCAGAGTAATGCCAAACCACGGTTTATATGAAAGCATTTTGGCACAACTGCTAAAAGGTTTGGAAAAGCTATAAAAGTACCAGAATGTCCTCTACAATGAGGCCTTGAAGGCCCAGTCTTACCAGAAGATTGTAGGCCTGTTAGGCAAAGAGTGAAGGAAGAGAAACGATGGGAGAAATATCTTGATATATAAAGTAAGAAAGACTGATAAAATAATCTGAAAAATCTTTGAAACAGCATAACAAATGGTTATAGGTTTTGTCACAGGAAAGACAACTTAGTCTTCTAAAGACAAGATAAACTGGGAAAACTTATGCCAGCTCTTCTGAGAGAATTAGTGAGTTGAAGAGAAGAAACAGGCCTTTTTTAAAGTCATCCTCATACCACATTGCTATTTCATTGTTGAACAAAGAATTTTAAACCCTCCAATTTTTTATAGGGAAATGAGCACCTGCAAACTTTGTAGTCCTGTTGATTCATTCTTATAATTCAAAAATAGGTTGCTATCCAGATAAATTTGAAAGTTTTTTTCTTTAATAAGTGGAAATGTACTTTTAAATGAAATAGTGGTGTCACCAGTGCTTATCTTTTTTAAAGCCAAGCACTCAGAGTCCAAAAAAGAAAGGGAGAGATGTTTATATGGAGAATGAGACTCATTCGTGTAGTCTATGAGAGAACATGCATTTTAGGAGCCGAGGCTATTGTTTTATATCATAGTTGATAGGGAGAGGTCAGCTCTTAATTGGTGTTACTTTTTGTTGGTTATAAAAAGGGATTAGGCCTCTGAGGTTTCACAGTTGCTTTATACCAACATAATTGTGTGTTGTCACTGAAAGGAGCTCTGGCTGCTGCTGGATGACCTTGATAGGAAATTGATTTCATCATAGACTAAGCTGAAAAAAGAACCTTTCAGATAGATTGGTCCTCAAACCCATCTTATTTTTTTGGTGCATGAATACCATTGCTGGCAAACACAACGATGCTGGAATGCACAGGGAGAGGTCAAAGAAGAGGGTGTGTAATTTGCATATGTGTTGGCTTAAACTGAGCTGAGCCCTCAGTTAGGCAATGTGAATGTTCAGCTAGGGAACATATATTCTGAAATTAGATATACGTTTGCCTGCTTTTCTGTCTTATCTTTTTGTATATGCTGTGTGTCTGGAAATGTAGCCACTTCTCCCTGGCAACATGTAGAAATTAACTTTCTCTGCAGGCTGGTTATTTCTAATGGCAGTCAGTAAGTTTACACTCATCTTCTTTTGAAACATTTGACATAGGTCATTGCTGCAGCAGAGAAATTGTATTAGAAAGAGTAACAACCAAATTTAACATAGGAATTTCAATCATAGAAAACCAGTATATCACAGCTGTAAGGAACACAGGGCAAATTTCCCTTGCAGAACTAAATTGCTATTTTCTCATGGTCTGAAGCACTGTTGGCGAACACTAGTTTTGTTATGTCTGAGTTATGCTCACACACTGGTCTTCTCTTCAGATTATATGAGAAGAGTTGTTTCACCCTGCAATCAGGAGAGCTCTCTTCCCCAGTTCAAATACTGAAATCTCCTTACTAATTCACAAACAGTTCTCACACTAGTGATCTCCTTAAAGCTAGCTTTTACAGTGATGTATTGAAAAATGTTAAGTATATTAATTAGAATATCTTGCCTTAGTTGTATTTCATATCCCAATGGACGGTATCACATTTGTATGGCAAACTTGTTTTCTGCCTTTGTACATTAAAGTCTGAAGAATTTTTGGCCATGAAGCCCTCAGCTGAAACCAGTAACAACTTTCTCTTATTCTTCTTTCATCTGCCTCTTTGCCCAGGCTTCATAGGAGATGTCGGATTAACTGGCGTAGAGTCAATTATAATGGTTCCCTTCCTAAACAAAGACGCCATGTTTGCACTCCTGCAGTGTAGTCTAATTTTCTGAGTTGAAGACTTATTTAAACAGGTAGACTGGAGGGCAGAGAGCAGAGCTATGTTGTTAACTTTATTAATAACCTCTTCTCTGGTAAATAAAGTATTGACCCCATTCTCTCATAATGCTGGATCATAACCCTATTTAAAAATAAATAAATAAAATTTTAAATATCCATTGAACACTGACATATTTCAAGAACTATTTTTTTCTATTGCACCTGGCAGTTTAGAATTTTAAAAAATAAAAATTGTGCTTTATGCTTCTAATTAGATTGAGTTGCATATTTCTTTTCCTGAGTTCTTTTAATTATGCTGCTGATGCTTGAATTTTCTCTGCTCAGACATTCTACTGAATTGTTGCCCTCTGTCTTCTTATAAAAAATGGGCAATGTATCTCCAGACCTTCATGACACACTTGTCTGTTTAAATGCCTTAGAGTCTTTTCATGACTTGTAATATGAAGCCACAAATTCATCAATAAAACAAAAGGAAAGAGTCTAAGTTCAAGATAGGTGATCTATTAAGTTTGTTTTCTAAAAAAATTAGTTCCAGCCTCAAAAACAGACTTGACCAGGATTTGGTTGTGTAAATGTTTTCATGCTAATGATAAAACAGCTTAGCATTCATTGTTTCTCTTGTTACTGTAATCTCCCCTTGAGGTTTCTTCCTGCACTATCTCTTGCTCAGCATAATAAAGTGAAAGGAATAAGATTTCACTTCCACTTAGCACTTGCTGCAAGCTCTTTTTTTTAAACACCATCATTGAGTAATGTTTTAGATGAAAGATGGGAATAATTTTGTCTCCCAGTGAATGCATAAGATGCCACTATGTTGTCAAACACTTTGATAATTTTTTTTTTTCATTGGTACAGATGGAGTGATGGAGTACTGGAACAGGTTGCCCAGAGAAGTTGTGGATTCTCCTTCTCTAGAGATATTCAAAACGTGACTGGATGAGGTCCTTTGCAGCCTGCTGTAGGAGACCCTGCTTTGGCAGGGGGGTTGGACTAGATGATTCACAGAGGTCACTCCCAATCCCTACCATGCTATGATTCTGTGTGATAGCAGTTCAAAAATGTGTAGAAAACTTTCCCCTTCCCACACATATACAACTTTAAAATGCAGAAAGAGAACCTGGTTTTGGCTTCAGCTAAAGGAGTCTATAATTAACTACTGGTACCTTGATACCTGAGCCCTACAAATAACAGCAGACATTCAAGGGTAGATTGACTTAGACATTTAATTTTTTAAATGGTACTGATAAGTATTGCACATATGTGAAAGTCTAGCTTGATTGCTACAGTTCTGAAGTCAGTCATCTCTTAGGTTCAGATTGAGAATGTTCTGTTTTTCATTCAAGCACTAGGGAACAGCTGCTGGGATTTGTGACCAGATCTGCCTGACCTATTTAGCGCAGATTATTGGTTCCCAAAATGGAGATTTCTTTGCTGCTTGTGAACTGTTCATGAAACAAGTTGCTTCTGCATAAATACTTGCTATTTTGGATTTGAAATTTATTTTTGTATTGCGCAAAAGCACCTTATAAACAAGTTGAAACTGTTCACTGCACTAGTTGACATACTTCTTTGTTAATCTTACGAAAATCACCTTAAAGTTGATATAAGGATAATATTGTTAGTTTTTTTCCTGTTTCAATGACTTATAGAATCAATTTTTCTGTGCAAATATTTGAAATTAAAATTTCTTTCTAGGTGAATATTCTGCAGTGTCCACTTCATGTTTTGGTACTTACTGAAGACTACAGTGCAGATGTATTCAGACTGGGACTTCAACAAATAAACGTTATGGTTCTGTTTGTAGCAATGTTCCATTAATCAGTTAAATGACTGCAAGTTTGGATAGTATTAGTATTGCAATTCTGATTTTTTTTAAAACAAGTTTTTCATATTAAATATAATGCTTATTCATAAACAAGCCTACCTGGGTTTGTTACACGTTGGCAAAAATGTACTAGTATTTGCTTGTTCATGGAACTAGTGCCTTCAGTGAGAGAAAAGTAGGATGAAATTTTGGAATGTTTCTGACACTATTCATTTTTAAGAGAATAGTAGAGGTTTGGATACAAACGAAGTTACAAATGTTTTCTCTGAACCCACTTTGAAAACTAGACTTTCTTACAGTATGACTGTTACTCTGTGCTCTGCACAAATCTTTGGGTTGTATTTTTCTAGAATTTCTTCAGAATCACAATTAAATCACCTCTTGCAAATTACATGCATCTGCAAAAAAGTCGTTGCTGTAACACAAAAACAGATGAGTTTTATTTGTTGTTCAGAATCCTAGGAAATTTTTCAAGCACTATATATCAGCCATAGCAACCCCAAACTAGATTTTTAACTGCAAGTTATTAGGCATAGGTTTAGTCCATACTAACAGCGACCATCCCAATGCATCTCTCTATAGTAGCTATTAATGTTTATATTTGATTTTCATAAACTCATAGAATGGTTTGGGTTTGAACAGACCTTAAAGATCATCTAGTTCCAAGCCCACTGCTGTGGGCAGGGACACCTTCTACTACACCAGGCTGCTCAAAGCCTCATCCAACCTGGCCTTGAACACTTACAGAGAGGGGGCCTCCACAGCTCCTCTAGGCAATGTGTTCCAGTGCCTCACAACCCTCAGAGTAAAGAATTTCTTCCTTATGTCTAGTCTAAACCTACCCTCTTTCATTGTAAAGCCATTACCCCCGGTGCTGTCACTACATGCCCTTGTAAACAGTCCCTCTCCAGCTTTCTTGTAGGCCCCCTTCAGGTACCGGAAGGCCGCGATAAAGTGTCCCCAAAGCCTTCTCGTATCCAAGATGAACAAGCCCAGCTCTCTCAGCTTTCCCCATAGCTGAGGTGCTCCAACCTTCAGATCATTTTTGTGGCCCTCCTCTGGACCCACTCCAACAGGTCCATGTCTTTCCTGTGCTGAGGGCTCCAGACCTGGATGCAGGACTCTGAGGGTGACGGAGCACTGGAACAGGCTGTCGAGGGAGGTTATGGAATCTCCTTCTCTGAAGATATTCAAGACCTGCCTGGACAAGGTCCTGTGCAGCCTGCTGTAGGAGACCCTGCTTTGGCAGCGGGGTTGGACTAGATGACCCACAGAGGTCCCTTCCAACCCCTACCATTCTGTGGTTCTGTGTGATGCTGTGACTCCCAGTGGGGTCTCACCAGAACGGAGTAGAGTGGCAGAATCCCCTCGACCTGCTTGACTATGTTTCTTTTGATGCAGTCCAGGATATGGCTGGCCTTCTGGGCTGTAAGTACACATTCATTCAATGAACAATTATTTGAGCTATGTCCCGTTCTTCCTCAGAGCAGTCAATAAAGTGCATTAATAGAAAGTGTCATCATCCTACTCTAATATCCAGTTAAGTTTCTATGTCTGTGAAAAGAATCAGTTTTTCAAAATAAAGATTATAAATTTTTTCTAAGGCAGTAACCTGTGCAGAAATACATTTTTTTAATATGACAATTTAATGCCTTTCTTAAAATCTATATTCCATTACAATTACTTTTTTTTTTGTGATTATTTTTTTGGATACTTGATGATAAAATATACTGCATGATAAAATATACTGCATGAGTGAAAAACAGGTCCAATTTTGTATGGTTAATTTACCTCCTGCTTGTTACAAATTTATGCTATTGAACAGCAGAGATTGCTTCACTTTTGCTGTACTTCCTAGGCATGGTGAAAGAGTTATCATTGAGAGAAAAAGCTGCCTTCTCAAAGTTTGTGCTCTGTCAGGTGGCAGTTGAGGGGAAAGTGAGTTTGCCAGGAGTCAAAGATTGCAAGCAGGAGGAAGGTCTTTGTGGAATGGAGCAAGAGAAAGAGGGAATTTGAAATCTGAGGTGGGAGGAAGGTGAAGGACGAATTTACTATATCCATCCTTAGCACAAATACTGCAGTTTCCCTTTTTAATTTTTATTGCTGATGCGCTCTACTTAACGTGACAGCGATATTATCTACAGGCAAAATAACAAAGACTAGGAGGTTGATCCCTAAGGGACAGTCAAAAAACATTAGAGTAATTAAGTTACAGAGCCTATAACAACTGCAACATGCACTCTGAACAAAAAGGATATATTTTATTACTATTTTGCTTAGTAGCTTTCTTTAATATTGTCATTGTTTTATTAGTATTGTTATTCAATTGCTAAGGAAAATGGAGAAATATAAATAACACAAGAATACATATGTATGTATCCAACACCAAATCACAAGCAGCAGGATCAGTCTTCAGAGGCTCAACTTCCCCTTCTCTAACAAATGAAGAGTTTATTCAGTACTACTGAGTAGACTGTTGGATGGGTCATGTCGTTGTCATTAAAAATAACCAGCAGTACTTGTACAGAGCGCCTAAGCATTGTCACCAGTTGATTTCCTTTTTAGTTATTTTGTATTATTTTCCTTGTTTAGACTTTTCTGCTTGATATTGTTGACTATAAACACCACCAATATGATACCTCACATGTTCTAAGGATGCTTACTTTGATTTAAAGGTTCTTTTTTATAGCTCATGAATTTTCAATGTTTCTTCAACTGCGACATGAACTCTTAACACTGAAACTTCATTACAACCTTACCACAGATCCGAGGACCGAAAGATTTCATGAACTACACAGGAATGAAAAGTCATCTCAGTTGTCTGGTAAACAAAGGGTAGCTTGGAAATTTAAAGAAGGAAGAACTGTTATTTTTGTTCAACTTGCCTACCCTACAGCAGCCAAATTTCCCCTTGTATATCTGGTTAAACATTTGCTAGCACACTTAGCAATGAAAGAAATATATTTTATAGCTATTTTTGTTGATATGATCAGTGAGATTATGGTGAAAGAAAGTATCATCTCTTGGTTTCACCACTTGTACTTCTTCTAGTGCTTTTTCATGTTTTCTGTGTACATATCCCACAGCTTTACATGCAGAATCATACAGCTAGAAACACTATCTGTTTTGAAGGCATCACCTGCAGAAAGGAATGATCCATCAAACTTCATAAATCCCTAATTAAACTTATTCCTCAGATTAGCACTTTTTTTGCTCGTAGTATACATGGATTCTTTTCATTTTATGTGGTACTACTTGGAGTCCCCGCCATAGCCATAATTTCTCTACTAAACAGCATACTAACAGAAGTTGTTCTTGCCCCTACATGGTTTCCAGTTTACATTTCAGCAATATAAACAGTGTGAGACTTAGTACATTAAGAAGTCAGTAACAAGACATGTCACAAGCCTGAACACATTTCAGTATGACAGGGACTCAAATTGTTCGTCACCTGGCAAATGACTCCAGGGAGCTGGGGTGAACATTTGACGGTGTAAAACAGCAGCATTGTTACTCCCAGCACTTTACCATGCAAGGATGGGCAATACCAAATGAGAGTTCAGGAACAACACAGTACCAAAATGTGGCAAACATTATAATAATCCCTGTCCAAGGAGATTACCATACTACATGTCTACAGAAACATGCACCTTTTTCTCCAGGTTTTTCTAACTTGAGGTATGGAATCAGTGCGGTGTGTTTTTTACAGTAAACTTTAATACACTAACAAGTTGGTTTGCTTTTAACTCTAACTATCAACTTCATTTTCTTTTTCCGGTGTAATTATTCTGGCACAAAGCTAACTATGGGTATACAAACCTACATAGCTACAAACTTCTCAAATTTTGATTTATACTGTAAGCAATAACAAAAAATTCCAATTCTGTCATCAAAGCTACTTGAAATTCAAACTGATGTAAAAAATATTTCAGAGGAACCTTGGGGAGTATCTCTTTTTGATGGTATTGGCAAAAGGTATTACAAACATAACTTAGAAAATAATTCATGTAACAATTCTGTAAAAACTTGCAATGGAAAGTCAGAAGGGGTGGAAATCAAGGCAAAAAATACCTGGAGCGAAGAAGATGATGTTTCGTTTCACTAACATCCATAACTCACATCAGCAAAAATTAATATTCAAAAGGGATATCCAGTTGTTTTTTTCACACAGCTTTTGCAAAGAAAAGCTAGAACTTGAAGTACACAGCAGGCTTCTGTGAGTCTACAGACATCAGGTTACAGACTATTATTGTATTTATAAACAGCCTTAGAAAATTATTTGGGAATGACAGCAAAAGACAAAATGTGTGAGAATACATACCTCCATTGGAAAATTTGTACTGGTAATTTGAAGTTAGGGTGGAAACCATTTTTAAAAAAATTATACGCTTTTCTTGCATTTATGTTAAGGAAGCATGCAATAACATCTCTTGTACAAACCAGTATCCACCATTCCTCTTCACAGGATTCAGTATGTTTTTGTAATGAGCTCCTTTTGTAAGAATGCGACTAGAGACTGCTGCCTTCTTCTGTCCTGTCATCCTGACCTTACTTTCTCTGTCATTAAGACTGTACATTTCTTATATTGCTCAACCTTCCACAAAAAGCAATAGTCATCTACTTCACTTTTCTATGGCTGTCTAATACCTGCCAACTGATTTCGCCCCGCCCAATCCCTACTCATCTAAACTGAGACATGTAAAACAAGTCTTCGCTATTAATCTCATTTGTCCCTGTATGCATAGATACTCACTTTTATGAGGGGAAAGATAGCTTTTTTTAAAAAAAAAAAGAAGGAAAATAATTTATTGAGATGTTTTGCAATAGGGCAACACTCCCAAGGGGAGTGAAATCTATCAAATATGATAGTCAGTAATTTCTGATGGTGACAGCGGTATCCTTTGTAAGGGTCCTTGTTAAGTTGACTTCAGGGAGACTGGATGAGAATCACCATCTGCTTCTGCTTCCTTTACAAATAAAGACCTGGATCTGTGTTTCCCATATACAACACCAGCCTTTGTATGTAGCCATGAGAAAACTGTAGGCTATTTTTAAATTATTTTTCCCATTACAATATTGGGCTCTGTTAAAATTTCTTAAGTAGCTGTTTTTCTGCTCCTTCGTGAACATGGGATGCTGCCTAAAGTGATGTCCTTTGAATAAGACTGTCAGACAACTGTTTCTGTTTGCACTTGTTTCAGGTGACCATGACAAATTCTGTAGTATCTTTGATTTTTTTTCTCTCCAGTCCTATTCAGTTTCCTGCAACTTAAGATTTTGTTTTGGTCGTTATTGAGTGTCTGATAGCAATAGTGTTTGTTCATAATCCCTTCATTCTGTTGTGTTACCCTTCATTTGTTAAGACTGCTGGATAACCTGAAAATACAACCAAACTCCATATTTAGTTGAACTGTGAAATTTAGCCTTGGTTATACTGCTTAGAACAGCTTTCACCTATTTAGTGCCCCTTTCTTCCAGACTGATTTTTAAATACCTATCAATGTTTCAAAGATCTATTATTATTATTATTTACAAGGTGCTTCTGGCTCTGCTGGCCATTGTTTGATTAAGTGCTCTGCTAGCTGTTTCTCTCTCCCCTTTTCTTTTTCTTCTTGTTAGTTTCTTTTCCTTTGGTCTTTTGTTTCTCAAATAGATTCACAATTTTATTCCTATCCTTCTGGAACCTCATTTTTGTCCAATGTTTAGTACTTTTATTTAGTTAAAATCTTTCTCTGTAGCGCCTATTCAGAAAGCTTAGTAGTTATTCCTTTCAAATACTATACAGAAATGGTCTTAATTTCATATTTCTTAATTTCATATTTGCTATGATCTCGTTATGCTAAATTGCACATTTTGCTTCAAATATCAACAGCTACTAGGTTTTGTGCCTAGCAAAATACCACTAATGGAAATAAATCATATGGTCTGCAATAGTCTGACAATGCCATCTGAATGTAACAAACAAAAATACTCAAACCAAGCTGCTCAAGCTCAAGGAAAGACTATACAGTACTTCTGATGGAAAATAAGCACTGAAATTCTACGGGTTCCTAAGTCAACTTTGATTATCTTGAAAAGACATTTTAACAACAGGTTTTCTGCGTCAAATGCTTTGATTCCTAAAACTCAGAGGAAGAAATGCTATCCAATTATCATACTTTTTTGTGTACTTCAGTTAAGTGTTCATGGTTTAATTTGCAGCATTAATTGAAATATTCTTAAATAGCTTTTCAGTGACTATGAATACAAAACATTAAAGACTAGAGGCCATATTGGTCCTTTAGCCACTCTGTGTCCATTCTGATAAGGTAAGACAGCCAAAAACTTTGCAAATCTGCGTATTCTAGATCTTCATATTGTTGGACGCATCCTTAAGAGATACAGAATTGAAGTGCTGTTTGCTGTGTTGCTGTTCTCAGACTTGCAGTGTACTGGCAAAAGAGACAGCAGCTAACAAAGAGGTAGTCATCCGCAAGCTAGCAGATTACATGGTACTGAAAAGATTGGGTCGTAAATAATAAAATCTAAAATAGTAAAATGGAAGTTGTATTTTCCTAAGTCAGCATTATAGTGACATGTAAAAAGCTCCCTATCAAAGAAAATGTGGGTCTCCAGGTGCTTTGCACTACCCTTCGCCACACTGTACCAAAGTTAGTTTGGAAATTGCTTGGTTTTATCTTTCAGGAAGACTGACAACTACAGATTGAAAGACCAGGAGCATCTAATTTGTTGGTACAGCTCATCAGTTCTTGACATCTTTTTAGGAGTTTTCATAGAATCACAGAGGAGCACAGGTTGGAAGGGACCTCAAAAGGACATCTGATCCAACATTTTGTGGGAAACAGAGCCTAGATGAGATTATTTAACATCCTGTCCAATCACATCTTGAAAACCTCCAGTGATGAGGGCTCTACCACATCCTTGGGGAGGTTCAGTGATTGATTGTTCTCACAGTAAAAGAAAGTCTTTCTCGTATCAAGATGAAACCTGTTCCAATGTAACTTGCACCCATTGCTTCCTGTCCGCCCTATGTGGCTCCTTATTGAGAGAACAGCTCCATTCTTGTAGTGGCCCTTTAAGTACTGGAATACTAGGATGAGGTCCTTCTGAGCCTTCTCTTCTCCAGGGACAAGAGACTTGACTGCTTCACTCCTTCCTCATGAGGCACGTTCTCCAGCCCTTTGATCATCTTTGTGGCACTCCTTTGAACCCTTTCCAGCCTGTCTGTATCTTCTTTGAACCATGGGGCCTAGAACTGGATACAGTATTTCAGATGCAATCTGACAAGCACTGAGTGGAGTGGGATGATCATGTCTCTATCACTGCTAGTAACACTTCTGCGGATGGAGCCCAGGATCTGATTTGCCTTTGTTGCTGCAGCAGTGCACTGCTGAATCATGTTCATCTTGTTGTCCACCAGGACATCCAGGACACTTTCAGCAAGGTTGTTCCCAGCTGAGCAGCACCCAGCCTGTCCTGGGCTCTTTGGTATGTCATCCCAGATGCAGGACTTTGCACTTGTCTTTGTTAAACCTCATACTGTTCTTGCTAGCCCTGTCTTCCAGCGTGTCCATCTCTCTCTGTAAGATGGCTCTCCCTCCTGACGTGTCAAAATGGTGACACCCACTTTAGTGTCACCAGCAAAGTTGGTGGGTGGATGTGTTTTCAAACCATTGGGTAGATCATTGATGAAGATGCTGAAGAGTGTAAGGCCCAGTATCGATCCCTGGGGGACCCCACTTATGACAGTCTGTCAGCCTGAGTAAAAGCCGTTGATCACCAGCCTCAGAATTTTCAAACTTTTTCAACACTATTTATATTGTATTTCTGGCAAGTCTAATATTTTAGTTTATAAAGTGTATACATAGCAATCATGATTAACTATAATTAGTAGCTGGTGACCACTAGTCTCAGTTGGAATCCAATAATGCTGAGTCTGTATAAAGCTCTTTGTGGTTGGAAAGTCCTTTATAATATGAATTTACTAAGTTTTCGATTCTGATGAAGACGTCCTGTCACCTTTCACATGAAGGAGATTTTCCAGGCTGAACCAGGGGTCTAGAAGGCACTACACAAGCTAGTGTGTGTAAATGTAAGAAGTAAATCTTGTTTGTTTTTCCTCCTGAGGAAGAGGCTACTTAACATGGAGGAAGGAAGAGGCTGCTGTAAGGAGACAGATGAAGGACATGAACTGTACCTGCAGAAGTTCTGCACAGTCATTTTCATCCACCAAACATGGACAGCCAGGAAACTTGAAATACATTCTGAGATATGAGCACATTAATATAGGCTAAACAGCTAAACACAGTCTTCAGCTTCCACTTAGTAAGAATGACAGAACTTCTCTGTTCACTGAGGTTGGAAGATGTCTTAAGATTTTTTAAAATGTTGTTTTGGACAGTTTAAAAACCCCAACTAACCCGTGCCCCCAAAATGTCTTAGGAAAACACATTTTCTGCACCTTCTCTAGACTTAACTTCAGTGCGACACGTCTCCACCCCTTCCCTGTCTCCACTCCCCTTGCTTTCAGCACATGCTAGTCTCGGGCCTGCAGTGAGGGAAAGGAGGAGGTCAGGGTCAGCATGTAGTGGCTCCGTCCTGCCATTCCTTGCTTCTTGCTCTTGTCTTCCATCGCTCCTTCCTTCTTGCTTGTTTTTTCTGTTTCACTTTGAGTGTGGCCCATGGGGTGTCCATGCTCCAGTATGGGTCCTCCACAGGCCACAGTCCATTTCTTGGCATGGCCCTAACCAGGGCTGGTTCTTTCCTGGGGTTCAGCCCTTGAAGAGGTACTTTCTCCCTCCTGTATGGAACATCACCTTCCAAGGGTGCTTCTCCAGCCCTGGCCTCAACTATGTCCCCTCTCCACAGGCCTTCTCCTGTGTCTTCTCATGTACCTCCTGTCCCAGCAGCTATGGTCCTTTTCATATGATTTTTTGGAGATGTTGGTGCCCCAAAGACTGGCTGCAAGAAAAAGTAACAGCCTTAGAATTATAATCTGATTAGGGAAAAACCCTGGGATTTAAAATGGGCCTGGCTCAGGCAGTCGGGCCGGTGCCTGCAAGAGTAGGATAAATTAAAGCTCTGTCAAGTTGTGGTTTTAGAAGAGCAGAGTGTTGCTGTTGGTGGAAAATTGAAAAGTGGGAATAAGACGGCTGATTGCCTCTGACTTAATTTATATCGTAAGAGGCATAAGAATTAGATTTTTGGGCCTCTCACTACAAGAAGGACATTGAGGGGCTGGAGTGTGTCCAGAGAAGGGCAAAGATGCTCATGAGGGGCCTGGAGAACAAGTCTTATGAGGAGTGGCTGAGGGAACTGGGGCTGTTTACTGTGAAGAAGAACAGGCGGAGGGGGGACCTTATTGTTCTCTACAACTACCTGGAAGGAGGTGGTAGTGAGGCAGGTGTTGGTCTCTTCTCCCACGTAACTAGCAATAGGACGAGAGGCAATGGACTCAAGTTGCGTCAGGGGAGGCTCATATTGGATATTAGGAAAAATTTCTCTACTGAAGGAGTGATCAGACATTGGAATAGGCTGCCCAGGGATGTGGTGGAGTCCCCATCCCTGGAGGTGTAAGAAAAAACATGTAGACATGGCATTTCGGATTATGGTTCGGTAGGCATGGTGTTGTTGGGTTGATGGTTGGACCTGATGATCTTAGAGGTCTTTCAACCTATGATTCTATGATTCTAATGCCAAAACTACCACTACATACTTTGCAAAAGAGAGTAAATATAACCATTAACTAGCTGTCTGGTTTTGTTTTCTGATTACACATAAGCAAACAAAAGAGTGAGAAAGAAAACCAAAAATCCCTATTTTTGCTTACAGAAACATGTATTTCCTCACATCTCCCTTCAGTCTGACAAATAATTACTAATGTGCACTAAAATTGTTTTGGCAGAAGAATTATTAAATATGCAATTATTTGGATAGGCCATGGGAGTTATTTATTGTGTTTGGAAGCACTGTTAACATGGATAAACAGAATTGTTAATCTAAAATCTGGAACAGATGATGATGCACTGATCTGTAAATTGTTGAGTCCCAAAGGTAGTCAAAAAAAGTACTCTTAAAAATTTTGGAATACTAAATATATAAATCTTGCTAGTTTAGTGGTGGAAGAGAAAAGATTTCACATAACAAAACTGAAATAATTTTAAACTAAAGGGGTTCTTTTTAACAGTAAAGATTATTAAACACAATATTTTTCTACATGAATCAGTTCACATGTTTTACAGAGTGTATGTCATGGGATCAAGGGTCCATTATGGTACCTTAGATCTCCAGTTTGCAGAAGCTGCATTTGACAAATTTTTCTGTCATGACCAAATTTTGATCCCTTTACTTGGAATACAGAGCTTGTTTCTGATTTCACAGAAAGGCACCTCAGTTTAATGAAGCTTTATGGAATCTGTCAATTTAAAGTAGAACACAACTGATACCTGTTTTTTATGATGTCAGTACTTGTGCTATATCTTAGCATAATTGTATCTGTAGCTAGTGAAAAACTCTGTAAATATTCACACTTGGATTTTACTCATTAGAGAGTAAAGACTCAAAATACATAAACTTTTTGTCATGTACTTCTAAAGCAGTTTGTGATTCATACATATATTAATGGAAAAAAAGTGAGCAGTTTTGTTCTTACTTCGTAAGAATTGAAATAAAAAGCGTAGGAAAACGGGATTATTAGAAAGTGTATTCTAAAGTAGATTTTCAGCATTTAAAAAATACTGAATAGTGTATGTAGTGTTGAAGAATGTTTTTTTAAACACTTGGATGTTGTTACTTCACATTTTGCATGACTGGAAACATAATTTTAAAGTTAGTTGTAAATTTCAAATATGCAGATTTGAAGAAAGGAAAGTCTACATGTGCTTATTAAGTCATGTGGTCCTGCATGAATGCTAGGGTAACATGAAATCTCGTATGTACCATCACACTGCATTTATAACTCTACTAAACCTGGCTGTTTGTTTTCAATATTACTTTAGTTTTAATGCAGATACTAAGCCATATAGATTTTAGTAGTCATACTAACACATTGAAGGATATATCATTGACCAATTATATACTTTTATTTAGTCCATAGTGAGAGTTAAAGGAGTTACAGATTAAAAAGGTAAAATGCATTGTTTCAAGCCAAATGACACCATTGCTGTGACTAAAGCACATGGAATACTTGACTTCTCTTTAAACAGGCTCTTTAATAGGTTACTCCGTCACCCTCAGAGTGAAGAAATTCTTCCTCATGTTCAGATGGAACTTCCTATGCTTCAGGTTGTGCCCATTGCCCCTTGTCCTGTCGCTAGGAACCACTGAAAAGAGTCTGGCCCCATCCTCCTGACACCCACCCTTCAGATATTTATAAGCATTTATTAGGTCCCCCTTGCAGCCTTCTCTTCTTCAGGCTGAACAAGCCCAGCTCCCTCAGCCTCTCCTCATAGGAGAGATGCTCCAGTCCCCTCATCATCCTTGTAGCGCTCCGCTGGACTCTAGCTCCTCATCTTTCTTGAAGTGGGGAGCCCAGAACTGGACACAGTACTCCCGATGGGGCCTCACTAGGGCAGTGTAGAGGCGAAGGAGAACCTCTCTCGACCTACTGGCCACACTCCTCCTAATGCATCCCAGGATCCCATTGGCTTTCTTGGCAACCAGGGCACACTGCTGGCTCGTGGTTTACCTGTTGTCCACCAGCACTCCCAGGCCCCTCTCCACAGAACTGTTCTCCAGTAGGTCCACCCCAAGCCTGTACTGGTGCATGGCGTTCTTCCTCCCCAGGTGTAGGACCCTTCATTTGCTCGTGTTGAACCTCATCAGGTTCCTTTCGGCCCAACTTTCCAGCCTGTCCAGGTCACACTGAATGGCAGCACAGCCTTCTGGTGTATCTACCACTCCTCTCAGTTTTGTGTCATCAGCAGAATTGCTGACCGTACATTCTAAGTCTTTATTCAGGTCATTGGTGAAGATGTTAAACAAGACTGGGCCCAGTACTGACCCTTGAGGGACACCACTAGTTACCAGCTTCCAACTAGACTCAGTGCCTCTGATGAGAACCCTCTGAGTTCTGCCATTCAGCCAGTTCTCAATCCATCTCACCGAACACTCATCCAGCCCACACTTCCTGAGCTTCCCTAGGAGGATATTATGGGAGACCGTGTCAAAAGCCTTGCTGAACTCTAGGTAGACAACGTCCACGGCTCTCTCCTCATCTACCCAGCCAGTCATGCCATCGTAGAAAGCTATTAGATTGGTCAGGCATGATTTTCCCTTTGTGAATCCATGTTGACTACTCCTGATAACCTTCTTTTCCTACACTTGCTTGATGATGACCTCCAGGATAAGCTGCTCCATCATCTTTCCCAGGTTGGAGGTGAGGCTGACCAGCCTGTAGTTCCCTGGGTCCTGCTTGTTGTTCTATTAAACTGCCTATCTCAACCCACAAGTTCTACCTTTTGTCCATTTCTCATTCCTGTTCCACTAGGGGGAAAGGGGAGGGGTGAGCGAATGGCTGTTTAGTGCTTAGTTGCCAGCTGCTGGGTTAAACCACAACAACTGTCTGTTATGCTGGTGAGCTAATATTCTCAGAAACTAGTGCAGACCTGATATTGCTGTAGTCATCAGTATCCACAAAGCTGTTTTCTGTATGACTATTTACTGTTGTAGTCTAAAGGGGATTGTAATCAGAAATTTATATAAAATCTATCAGTGGATGAATTTTACAGAATTCTATGAATGGCCAGAGAATTCAGATTATAAAGTGCCAAAGAATTTGAAGATCTGAAGCAATGTTATGCTTTTTAAAATCTGCCAACATAAGGCAGTTGTTTGAAAGTTTCCTAAAGTAAGGCAGGGGTCCTTCAGCAGAAACAGCATGTAATTAAAGACTAGCATGACATGCGCACATAAGCTGGCAGGAACATTCAAAATTGATTTTTGTCCTTATCTTAATATCTGGCATTCTGTTTGTCAAAAAAAATAATAATGGTATTTTACACCCCTATATTTTCCAGGATGACTGACTTAAAATTGAAACATTAAATACTGTATTCAAAGACTCAGTAAGACTCAGAACAGTGTTTCTTTTGGAATAACATTGTAATATGATAACAAAATTTTTGTTTCAAGTGTTAGCATCTAATAATACAAATAAAGCAGGAGTGAAAATAACAAATGTAGGGTTTACTTACAGGAGATGATAATTTGGCTGAATACATACATGACTTTGCATGAAATTAGATAAAGACTTAACATATATTTTCTATCTTTTGGCTACTCTGCTGGGTCTTTTCTGCTTTTTGAACTGTTGTCATCTTCCCTAGTGCAGTAGATCTTATGATTTTATATAGATTCTTTCTATATTATCAATATGAAGGTTCAGAATCTGACAAACAGATATGCTTGCACATGCGACCAGAGCTGAGAATTAAAGTGACTTCATAGCACTTCTGTGTCTTCATCCTGCATCCACTCTCTTCCAAGGGGCCATGGTAGACTTCACTGCTCAGTCACTTTAGCTATAACAGTTTATCATTCTTATAACCAGGTCCACATTAGAATTGAAAAGATAAGTTAAAAAGAGAAAAAAGACTAACCATGGTGAACATGCAAACTTTGAAAATTTTCAGTTGTCCTAATTTTGAACTTTCTAGAATTTGATAGGCTCACTAAAGCCAAAAAGCTTCACAGGTGTCCTTAAAGTGGAAGTATACATGTTCAAAATATTGCAGCAGATCAGAAATTATACCTTCTTAATGTCACCCACTGCTATATAAACATAAAATTCGGCAGAGACGAGAAGTTCAGAGAAGCAGAATGGGCTGCTTTCGCCCATCTGACTTCTGATATTTACTGGAGGTTTAGGTCATGATGTCTGTTTTTCTAAAATGTCTTTCCAGATCAGGCTTCTTGTGGCAGCTGGGCCCCACACAGCCTCTCACTCATTCCTCCCAGCAGGATGGGTGAGACAATTCAAAAGGTAAAAGTGAGAAAACACATGGGAGGAGATAAAGAAAGTTTAATAGGGAAAGTAGAAGCTTTGCATGCAAGAAAAGCAAAATAACAAATTCATTCACTGCTTCCCGTCAACAGGCAGGTGTTCAGCCACCTCCAGGAAAGCAGGGCTCCATCATATATAATAGTAACTTGGGAAGACAAATATCATAACTTCCGACATACCCCTTTCCTCTTCCTTCCCCGGCTCTTATTGTTGAGCATAGTGCTACATGGTATGGTACATAACTCTGCTCAGTTGAGATCAGCTGTCCCAGGTGTGTCCCTCCCAGCTTCTTGTACACCGCCAGTCAATTTACTGGTGGGGGAGTGTGACAAGCAGAAAAGCTCTTGATGCTGTGTAAGCATGGCTTTGCAATAACTAAAACATCCTTGTTTTAAAAACATTAGCACCATTTTCAGCAGAAATCCAAAGCACAGAACCATATGAGCTACCATGAACAGATTTAACTCTATCCCAGCCAAAACCAGTATGATTTTAAGTGTTTAGTATAATCACTTCAGGATGTTCTTTAAGATGCCTGTGCTGTTCTTGTATTTACTCGAAGTTTAGAAGAGAACCGTATATCATTTGATCCTTATATGTTATGGGCTTGTGTGGCAAGGCTTTGGTAGCAGAGAGGTCTATAGGGGTGGATTCTGTGAGAAGCTGCAAGAAGCTTCCCCCCATGTCTGGTAAAGCCAATGCCAGCTGGCTCTAATACTGACCTGCTGCTGGCCAAGGCCAAGCCAATCAGTGATGGTGGTAGTGCCTCTGGAATAACATATTCAAGAAGGGGAAAAAAAATACAGGCAGCAGTTGAGAGAGAGGAGTGAGACTGTGTGAGAGAAACAACTCTGCAGACACCAAGGTCAGTGCAGAAGGAGGGGGAGGAGGTAGTCAACATGCTGGTGAGGAGTTTTTTCCCCTGCAGTCTGTGATGAAGACCGTGGTGAGGCAGGCTCTTCCCCTGCAGCCCATGGAGGAACACAGTGGGGCAGATACCCAGCTGCAGCCCATGGAAGACCCCACGATGGAGCAGATGTATGCCTCAAGGAGGCTGTGACCCTGTGGGAAGCCTGTCCTGGAGCAGACTCCTGCCAGGAACTGTGGACCTATGGAGAGGGAGAAGCCCATGCTGGAGCAGGTTTGCTGGCAGGACTTATGACCCTGTGGGGGACCCACACTGGAGCAGCCTGTTCCTGAAGGACTGTGCCCCATGCAAGGGACCCACACTGGGGCAGTTTGTGAAGAACTGCACCCACGGGAAGGACTCACGTTGGAAAATTTGGGAAGAACTGTCTCCTGTGAAAGGGACCTCACAGTGGAGCAGGGGAAGAGTGTGAGGTGTCCTCCCCCTGAGGACGAAGGAGCAGCAGAGGCAACGTGTGATGAACTGACCACACGCCCCATTCCCTGTCCCTCTGTGCCGCTCTGGGGGGAGGAGGCAGAGAAATCGGGAGTGAAGCTGAGCCTGGGAAGAAGGGAAGGGTGGGGGTAAGGTGTTTGAAAATCTGGTTTTATTTCTCTTTATCCTAATCTGGTTTCATTGACGATAAATTAAACTTTCTTTTCTCCCCAAGTTCAGTCTGTTTTGTCTGTGATGGTAGCTGATGAGTGGTCTCTCCCTGTCCTTATCTTGACCAACGAGCCTTTCATCTTGTCTCCTCTCCCCTGTCCAGTAGAGGAGGGGGAGTGATAGAGCGGTTTTGGTGGGCACCTGGCATTTATCCAGGCCAAATTAAAACACTATAGTATGAGGTTATTATTGAAGGTCATCCTGACCCTACTGAAATATTGATGGAAAATTTTGTCATTGACTTCTAGGGTGCCAGATTTGTGCATTTTGAATTTACATGACAAAATCATTGAATTTATTTCAGTTTAGAGGACTTTCAACATTATCTTGTTGAATATGAATTTAATTTTTAATACAAACTTCTATTTGCAGAATGTATCTGTATGTAAAGACCACAGTTACTATTTTTGCATACAAAAAAGTATTCAAATTTGTTGGAGGACATGAGTCAATGCAACTAATTATTCATATATGAGACTATATTGTAATACTCCTTGAGCTTCTACTATGTTTAAGTGGAAACAATCTTTATGAATGTCCTATGATGAGCTTTAGATATTGTGCCACATTTGAAATACATTAGGCTTATTCTCCACTTGCTTGCTTACATGACAAATCGCCTGCAATTACTGAGTTTTAAAATAAATCAGCCTAATATGTTCTATTTTCAGTGTATTTCAATATTAGCATATTTTTTATGTCATCTCTATGCTTTCCCAATGCATTATCTTCTACTAAGGCTTGCAACCAATAAATATTTCTCAGTAAAACCCTGATGCTTCTTCCATAGATCCGTAAAAGTATTGCTTGGAAGGGGCTTCTGGAGGTCACCTTGTCCTACCTCCAACTTGAAACAAGGTTATTGCCATTGTTTGAGTAGGTAATTTATGGCACTTTCTAGATTAATCTAGAAAAATTTTCTTTTTCGAAAACCTACTCTAGTGCTGCATTGTCTTTCTTGTATTTATAAAGTACATTTCACCCTTTCATGTTCTTAGAAATTTCAAATGTTATGTCACTAAACAAGCACAGCACTTACTTAAACCCTTTTTTTCATTATCCTGCATTGCTCGACAGACATGGCAAAAACATAGTATCAGATGTTGCTGTTGCACTGTCTGATTTCTTAAAATAACAATTTCTGATGAAACTGAAGAACATATCAATTCTGAGTTAAGATTCTTAAAGGATGTTATAGAAATAAACATTGTCAATAGGGAATCCTGAGATTAGTTGCCAAAATAATGAGACGTAGGAATCTCCAAGACAGTGTGATTTAATACAAGTACCGAGTTTGCCGATTAACCGTTATGCACAGCAAACATGATTCATATTTTTCAAAACTTTTCAGCTTACCCTGGTGAATAAATTTCAGTGAATGGATTTCCATCAGGAGGACTTCATGAGTGATGTCAGCTTCAGCAAAGTTACAATGCAGGGAAAAGCTAGGGAGAGTTGTCCCCTAGTCCTTTTTCTATATTCTTAAATATTTTAATTCTTTGATGTATATTCATGTGTCACAAGAGGCTGAAAAAAATCTTTGCAAACAACATATTTCCACTACATTTTTTTTCTGTTTTCTTCAGAATTTGGAAGTCAACAAATTCCTGTCTTCAAAATCTGCAAGTCCTTACCTAAATTGGTCTTCTATTCAGCTAAATGGCATGTTCATGCTTTTTAGATGAACTGTATTTTTTCTTATGTTAGGGAATTTCTGTGGTACCCCTCAAGGTGAATTAAACATGTTTGTGCTTAAACATGAAAAAAATTTAATGATCAAAGCATTGGGCAGAGCCTTACTGCAATATACTCTTCTACATGGAGTCTGCAAAGATGCATCACAAGCAGACTCCTTATATGCACTTGCACCTGAAGAATTAAGATAAATTACAAAACTGTAAAAATATAGGAACAGTGATACCAGTAATGGCACTGAAAGAACTACTGTGCAATGCACTGTAAGGTTTGTGAGCAGCCAAATCAAAGAGGCTACTCTTACTGTATGAATCTGCTTCCTGTTTTTCTGTTATACTCTTGAAAATTTCTTTAAAAAAATTAAATAGTTACAGTCTCAGGTAGCAGTTGAAATCAGGAAATACCACCACACCACAGACGCTGTGAAGAGACATATGCTGATGTTTTGGTATCAACATAGTGAGGGCACAGTGAAGGCTCAACCTCTACCTTGCTTCTGAGATGTCAGGCTGTCAGCGTCCACTTGGCAGGCTGAGACAATCTCCTTAAAAAAAAAAGGAAACAAGACTATGAACTTCCTCACAGGGAGGGAAATTACAGCATGGGTTCTGCATTAAACGTTGCAAGAATCACTACAGGAAAAAACCAAAATAGGTTTTGGAGAGTATTAGAAACTGATCCATATAAAACAAATTTTCAAAGTGTAGGAAATAAGGCTGGTAACTTCATGTTTTCGATTTCAAGTTTCTTTGGTTTAGAACTTCACAACTTCAGAACTAAAATAAATTGCATCCACAACGCTTTTTCTTCAGAAAGGATTGCTGAAATATTTTTATTAACTTGGTGTGTGGGCCATATGGCACTTTTATTGGTTTTGGCTTTCAAAATGTACAAGAGAAGCAAGGGACATGACAAATTGTTGGCTTTATTCAGCATATACAAGATAATATAGGGTGACAAATCATTCTGTTTTGGTGAGATTTTGAAGCAGATGTTAATTGTTATAGTATAGGTTGCCAGCAGTGGTTCTTGAGAGACTTAAGCAACATGCGGACTGCCTTCAAATGTTTAAGCTTGTTATTCCTACATGGAGCTTCCTGGCAGCACATCACCTTGTGCTCTGAAATTGCTTTTAGCCCCTCAAAACGCTCTGAAAGTTAATATATAACATGCTGTAAGCAATACAGTAGACCAGTAATCCACAAGACCAGTAAACGGTGGAAATTGAAGGAAAAATGTGTTTACCCTCATTCTAACTATAGTAGTTTAAGGGGTATTTTTCCACTAAAAAAATTATGAGTCAGTGGGGGCTGTATATGTTGCAGAGAGTAATTACAGTGTAATTATAAGCATTCACTGGAAATTCCCGCTGACTATAAATATTCTTTCTAGACAGCAAATTAACACGTTGGCAGTTTATATTGTTTACTAACATAAGAGTGAAAATACAAATAATCAAAAGGTATAACTTCTGTTTCATAAGAAGTGATAAAGGGGGGGGGGAATTGTGACATTTCAGAATAGAACGTAAGTTTTCCTGATTTTTCTTTTAAAACATATTTTAAGGTTTTTCAAAAAGTTGAATTTTGTTTAAAAAATCAAAACAAAACAATGACTTACAGTGCTGAAGTTCTGATTGAAAGATCATAGTGAGATACACCTCCCAGTAATTCTAGAGATAAGCCTCCCAGTAAAGTCGCTAATTATACAAGGAGAGTGATATGGAACTGGGAATGCAAAAGACTTCTGTTTCAATAGTCAAAATTTAACCACTAGCATAATTATAAACTTCCTGTGAATATTTGCATGGTGATACTAAACACACAAGTTACTGAGACAGTTACTATAGCACACCCATGCACTGAAGAGACTTGCACAAAGACCCTGCAATATAAGCCAGCAGGCAACAAGACAAAGATTTAGTACAGTTGACTATACTTCCCTCGAAGGCTGCTGAAGTATATATCTTCTGCGCAGTCTAGAGTTTAACAAGCATAAGTTTTGTCAGAGCATTTTTAACATGAATAGTTTAAAAGCAGTAAGAAATATTGTTTTGTGTTACATGGGAATGATGTGTGAAGAGTACCACCATAAAAGTCATTCCTTTGATTTCTGTGGCCATCTGTCAAAATACACTTTCTTGTTGGTTGCAGGTTTAGCAGTTTTACTGGAAAAAGGTTGTCCTGGGTTTGGCCAGAACAGGGTTAATTTTCACTGGAATCCAGGAAGGGGCACAGCCGGGGGGTGGGGGCTGACCCCACCTGGCCAAACAGAGCCCGGTATTCCATACCATGTGACGTCACGCTG
>Ga0065711_1003236_pt1 | contig 29022 bp, 15 predicted proteins | sample Hoacrofraction12_FD_59098 | JGI IMG/M metagenome (GOLD analysis project Ga0065711, IMG submission 59098) | Hoatzin crop microbial communities from Cojedes, Venezuela - Epithelial fraction 12 v2 (version 2) | ecosystem: Host-associated > Birds > Digestive system > Esophagus > Crop | place... | reverse complement strand
GGGGGGGGGGGCGGCCTCGTTCTGCGCCTGCGCGCGGGGTCGCGCGCCGCTGTCCGCGCCGGGCGCATGCGCAGTGCCGGCCTGTCAGTCCCTTCCCGCGGGGCGGGCGGCAGCCGGTAAGTGGCGGCCGCGGGTCCTGCTGCCCCGTCGCTGGCCTGGTGCCAGCGCCCCGGCCCGGGAGCGCCGCCGCGCCGGCCTCGACCCGAGTGTGGCACAGCGGGAAGCGAAGGCGGAACGGGCCGGGCCGGGCCGATCTGATCCGGGGAGCCCCTCGGGCTGGTGGGGCCAGTGCGGTGCTGAGGGCTCCCTCGGGCGCGGCGGGCGTCGGTGGGCCTCTGCCGAGGAGCGCGGCCTCGCCTGCGTGCGCGGGGGCGGGTCCCCGGCCTTTGGCCGACAGGGACGGGCACCTGCGTCGGTGCGGTTAATTCGAGTTGAGCCACCTCGGTCGCGGAGCGCGGCCGGGAGGCGCCGGGCTGCCGGGCGGAGCGGGGGCTGCCGGGCGGGGGCTGCCGCAGCTTCCTCCGAGCTGCGTTTTGCGGGGTTGAGCCCCGCAGCTGGACGTCGCTGCGCGCCGCTGGCCCCGAAGCTCGTTTCTGGAGGGGGCAGGGGCCATTCCCCCGAGGGCCGCGGCGTGGCCCCCCCGACCCGTCCCCGCTGGCTCGCTGCTCGGCTCCGGAGGGTGAGGGTGCGCCTGCAGCTCTCCGGGACCGCTCGGGGCTTTCTTTCGTTGGCTGCTTGCAGTGCGTACACTGGAAGGTGTTGGCGGTAGCCTCTGTGTAAAGTTGGCACGGTTTCTCGAAAGTTTGCCCTTCCTTTGGGATGGTTACTGGTTGTGCAACAACCTGTCTACCTCAGCAAGTGAGTACGTAATCGGTTAGGAGATTGCAATATACTGACTACTAATTTCGTTCGTGAGGTCAGGTTAACGTGCCTGGGTAGTGGCTGTGTGGGTTAAAGCTATTGTAACTGTGTTGAATGTGTTCAGTGCTGTTAATAAAGGCAGTCATTCAGCATAAAGCCGTCCACTGCAGTTACCATTTCTGTAGTAAATTCATATTTTAAAATAACAGTTTTCTTAAAAATTCTAGATAGAGTCCTGGCAGCTTGGAAATGGATTGGGCTAAACAAAACCGGAGTATTCATTCAAAAGCGTGAGTGGTAAGAATAGATCCTGCACCTTGAAGTGTAGAGTAGGAAATCAAGCATTGAGCTAAACAGGCCATTAGCAGAGAAGTGATGGGTATGATTGCACAGCTGAGGAGGTAAAGTAGGCCATGAGTTTGCGCTGTAGAAATAATTCTGGAATAAGAGCGTACTTATGCATGTAACTTTTGAAGATGCTAGAGATAAAGATCTTGAGATGTCGGATGAAGGAAGTTGAGATAAAGACTTAGGGTCTTAAAGACTAGTTTTTGGGCAACCCTTGCTTGGAATCTTTTTTAACCCTGTGAAGTTCTAAAATGACTAACTCCAATAGTGCTGTACTGGGTCTGGCAGCAACGGAGTTAACTTTCTTCATAGCAGTTGGTATGGTGCTGTGTTTGTGGCTAAAACAGTGCTGATAACACACCAGTGTTTTGGCTGTTGCTGAAGGGTGCTTGCACTGCATGAAGGCTTTGCTTTCTCTTTTTTGTTACTCTGCCCTCCACTCCCCTTGGGTAGGTTGAGGGTGTGCAAGAGATTGAAAGGGAACACAGCCAGGACAGCTGACCCAAACTGGCCAAAGGCATATTCCTTACTGTATAATGTCATGCTCAGCAATAAAAAATGGGATAGAGGAAGAAGAAAGGGGGAGTGGTGGCTTGCAGGGTGGGTGTTGTTCAGAGACTGGCTGGGGCACTCATTTGCCTATGGTAGGTGGTGAGCAATTTCCTTTGCTTCACTTGTTTTTTGATTTTGTTTGTTTTGCTTTGGGGGTTTGTTTGTTTGTTTGTTTCCTTTTTCTTTCACTTATTAACTGTCTTTCTCTTGACCCATGAGTTTTCTTGGTTTTGCTCTTCCAGTTTTCTGCACCTGGTGCAGTTCTTCATCAGATCACGAATTAATCTGTTGAGATTAAGTGATGTACTGGATATGTGAATGCGGACTGCCTCAAGAGTAGATTCTTTCAAGGAATAATACGGATATGAGAGAGTATAATCTGCATCGTGGCAGCAGAACCTAAAATATTATATTTGATTCCAAGAGCGGAGATGTAAAATGTTCCTTTCCACTTGGAAGGGATGAGGAACTCCAGATGTGTTCACTGGACTTCTGTGGACATGATGTTTTTGCACCTTTGTTGGCTGGGATCCTTCCTGCCTGCTACTAGTAGCTAGTGAAGCTTGAGAGAACAGGTCTGGTGTGATGGCCAGCAAATTTTACCTATTCTGCATTTTAAATCTAATACTAGTTTACATGCATGTCTTGACTTCAGTAGAAATTCCACTGGAGACTTAGGTGAAATACTTGATTAATTTTTTCCTGCAGACCTGCACCTCTGACGGACTGGTGCTGTGGGAAGAACTGAAAACAATGAGTAGGAAATGAAAGAAATAATCCATCAAAAGTGTAAATGGACGTGGTTTATAGTTAAGTCTCTGGATTTGGAGCTTCGACAGCTATGTTTCTTGTCACTTTTGGTACCAAATTTGAGCTATTGCAGGGGGATTATGATTTTCTTAGCTCCACCAGATTTTAGTTCAGGAAGAATTAGGATTTTTGCTTGGACTTGCCACAAGATTTCTTCATGCTTATCTCATTTCCCTTTTAATAGGCAAACCTACTCTAGGGTAAGATAGAACCTTTTTAAAAAGATTTTTGCTTTTCTTTTTCTGTTGTTGTTCTTTTTTTGATACAAACTTACAGAGAGCAAGGTAAATGAAAAGACAGTAACCAGACAATGTTTCAGATAAACTAATGAAACAGAATTAAGTGACTTCCGATGTGATTCTTTAGAATTCTGATTACTGCTGTTTGTAATGCTTTCTAATGGTGCTTCTGTCAAGTTACAGTTTTTACTGCCAAAGTTAGCTCTCAAATTTTTAACTGTGAAATGACACATAGCCATCAAATCAAAATATATTTTCTAAAAATGTCATATTTCTTTTCAGTACTGTTAAATTATGACGGCGTTTTGAGGTCCTAATCAACAATGGAGGAAACGGATAGGGAAGCAGTTGCAACAGCTGTTCAGAGAGTAGCAGGAATGCTTCAGCGTCCTGATCAGCTGGATAAAGTGGAGCAGTATCGCAGGAGGGAAGCTCGTAAGAAGGCTTCAGTAGAAGCTCGACTCAAGGTACAAAGTTTGATAAACCTGAGTGTCTGTGATGCAGCATGAATGTACTTTCTTTTTTTATCCTTCTGGTTTTTTTTTTTCTACATTTTCACCAGATAGAGCAAAAATTAAAGTCCATGGTTTAAAACTGTGTCCAAACCAGAAACTTTGCATCCTGAAAGTAACACAAACATGCTGTATCTCTTACTGAAATTTTATTCAAGCATTTCAAGTGTTCTGATGTCTTGTAATTTCTACAGTTTATCCATGAACATCTACCCTCGTGCTGTGTAGCTTGTCAGCCAACAAACCTTTGTCTTAATGATTGAATACTGACCTTGAAACAAAAAATTGATGATTACATCTGAAAAAGATCAGTCAGTTTAGTCTCTGATTTGTACATGGGTTTATGGAAGATAACTAAAATCTGTCACGTTCTTGTCTATTGTGGACATGTACCCCATGGTTTTCCCCTTCCTTCATGTGTGTACATGTGAGTACACACACGCACATGCACGCACACAGACTTAGCCTGAAGTATGAGTAAGGTCATCCTATGTTTAGTGTCTGTATGTTACTGAGTTTTGTGTTCTCTTCCGTTAGTGGTACTCACTAGCCAACAGTAATCTTAGAGCACTATATGAACTTATTGGAGTAGAGCCTTAGAAGAGTGTTTAGGGAAATATTTTTGGGTTTACCATATCAAAATGGCTGGTATACACTGTATCTAATCTTATATTTCAGATTAAATTAGTTTGGTTTACAACTGCTTGATGGCTCCTTTGTGTGAGTCTGCATGAAGTAGAAGAGAGCCTGGCTTCTTTCACAGTGAATAAGTCTGTTAGCAAATTACACGTTAATTATGTCTGTAGCATGGAGACAGAAATTTTCCTAGTGACTCGGACTGGGTTTTCAGATTGAAGGCAGGAAGCATATAACAGAGTCTATTAATAATGGATCAGCTGTTTAGTTACTGTGATCTATTTAGAATATATGAGCACAGTCATTTGCCTAGTGGCTGCTTCTATAAACAGTGATGATGAAACATAACTTCGTAAGTTTTGTAAATGCCTAAATCCATTTTACAGCTATGAAGTTTTCTTGTCATTTTTCTGAAGTTACCTTAAAGTCAGCCATCTATAGATGGTCAGAAATACCTGTTCCAAAAAGAAGTACAATACCTCTTAATGCATTCAGGATGCATTCCTGAAACAGGTGATGGTTAGTGATGCAATGGATAGCAAAGCAGTTTTTCCCATAAGAATTACTATAATGTATGGGAGCACAGAGAGGATGTAAGAAATACTCTTGCTCTGTATTTAAACTGTCTATATGTATAGTGTGGAAGATGGAGAGATAGGGTCATCAGGATCATCAGCTGGAGAAGCTGCTGACTTGTCACGTTGGATCACTGTTGAAAAACCTCAGCTGCTTCATCCGTGTGAATAAACACATAGTAAATCTTTTAGTGTGAACATGTTGGTGCTTCTTTCTGACTGGATATGCTTTCTTCTTTCTCATTGCTTTCTTCGGATGAACCAAGATTATCACGTCAGTCAAGGGTGAAGGGTAGAAAACCAGGGTAATAGTTGCCTGTCACTTCCAGGAATGAAGCAGCGGAGATCTGGAGTGGTGTTCTGCCCCAAAAAACAGCCTCTTCTCCAGTTGATTATCCTACTCCTCTCTCTATATCCTCTCCCAAAGATTTCATTATGTCCATTTCTTGCATCCTTTTCTGCATTGCTTCCTGTGTTATATAAATTCTTACTGGAAAAACTGCTTTGAAATGTGTCAAACTCATCTGCTTCGTGTGTGAGACTGATGGTGGTTAGTGAAGCAGTATTTTTAGGGATTGGTAGCAGAACTCTGAAACCATGGGTGGATAAGCACCAGCTAGCAGCAGGGTAGGCTGGTGCTTCTGGGCTCTGCGATCCAAAATGTAGGCAAAGAGCTGCTTGGACTCTTTTTCAGAGCCTGAAGTTATGAGCGTTGACAGCCATCTTTGTGCGCTTATTCAGTCAATGGGAGAGCAGGTTTTAGTTTTCTCCCACCCTGAATAAATACTGTGTACATATCCTAGGAGAGTTCCTAGGTCATGGGTTTTCCTGAGTATAAATATGCTTGAATCCTCTACCTTTTGATTCTTAGCTGCTGCGTAACCATGAAATTGAACCATAGGGCACTAGGAAGACCAGGCAGCCACAGTCCTGGTTGCATGGTTTCATGTTGAGGGCTGTCACTTGAAAAGAGATACAAGTGAAGTTGTGAGCCCTTTTTCCTAGGATGGGTTGGTTTTGTTTTCATTTTTTTAACACAGTGATGGTCAGTCCAATCTAAGGTGAATCTGCATTCCAGGAAGCAAAGCCCACAGTGCTAGGACATGCCTTGCTCCCCAGCCCCCTTCATTCCCTCCACTGTCCCCAGCTGACTATTAGAAGACAAACTGAGCATGGGTGGGTGTCTGGTTTTAGAATTTTCCTTGGTTGTTTGTGTTGGTGATCAAGATTAGTGATTGTTGCTGTTTAACTTAAAGTTTCTGTAAAAGTTAAAATGGTAAAAATTTGAATATGTAATACTTGGAAGATCTGCCTCAGAAGAAATGGAAATATAAAGTCAGAAGTATTGAACATCTAATGGTCATGTGTTTTTTTTAAAATACTTTATGGTCAGCTTCAGAAGATTGTGTTTGAGTATCTTAGTGAATTTCAGTATCCTAATTACCTCAGTTCCTGTAGGGGAAAAATGTGTTAATGCAGCAGTTCTGTAAATTGATATTGTATAAAAATGCCTTACCACTGCTTATTTGTACTGACTCTGACAGGAAAATACATTTTTATTGATAAAATCAGCATGTTATAATTTGAAAGTACATAAATAGTGGCAGTTTAAGAATTACAGCATTTTTCTGGGACTTTCCGAGTGCTTTTAAAACACAGTAAATGTTGTTCATAGTTACCAGGATTTCCTCTTTGGCTTCTAGTATCAAACAAAAAGTTCCATGACTGCCCAAGCTTTTTTGGCCTTAAAAGTACGGCAAAAAATGTTTTTCACGCGTAGCAAAACCATTAGTGCCTCATTTCTTTACTGGTTACTTCAAGTCCTTGAGATACTCAACTGAGATTTCAATGATGTCTTGCCTTTGGCTTGTCTTTTGAAGTCTGTTATTTCCAGTTTCTTTTTCCACTCACCTGATCTCACTTTAGCCACAGATTTTTAAAAATACTTATTTAAAAAACATGCTATGGATCTGATCTGATTTCTTTCACTCATACAGGCACTGTAATGCATGTTCTGTAAAGTGTCTGGACCATCAAATGATATTCGGAACTAATAGCCTATTTGAAGGATCATTATTTCAAGTGTCACCTGTCACCAGAGTTATCTATATCAATAACCTCTCTTCATGCCAAAATAATCTAGTAGTTGGATTGTTGGTCTGGTTGTTGATGTTTCACAGTGTGGAAATGTTACTCAGTTTGGGTTTTTGTTGGTTTTTGTTTTGACTGAATTTCTTTTGATTTTGGGGAGTTTCTGGCACAACAGGCCAGAGGGAGTTTTTTAGAACATTTCAGAATGTTTTGGGTTTGTTTTTTTTAACATTTTCATTTGCCAGTCAAAATTTGTAATTGCTTTAGTAAAATGCTTTGTGAATCTGTACATACCAAGCATTCTGTTGAAAGGTGTGGATCAGCTTTCTTCCAGTATCTCCCTTGGAAATTAATTTATGAAGGAAGCGCAAATAAATCTCATTCTGCCTTCCCATAATCCTGGTTTAGTATAGATTTATAAAGGTGATGATGCATCTGCCTAAGCTATGTTAGCTTTGTGGGTGAACCAGTTGTATCTAGGTCCTTTAAAACTGAGTACAACTTCAGAACTTCAAAAAAAGAATGTGTGCACACACACAGTAAGTTACACATTTGTAGTAAGCTGTAATACTACCTTTTCAGTTTTTTTTTCTCTGAAAAATGTTAGATACTGAAATGAAAATTATTTCTTGACAAATGTTGGAAATACAGAATTTATAATGATTGATATGAGTTCTTTCTTTGTCTTTTTGTTTGTCTTTTAAGGCAGCAATCCAGTCACAGTTAGATGGAGTACGAACAGGTTTAAGTCAACTTCACAATGCACTGAATGATGTGAAGGACATTCAGCAGTCTTTGATAGATGTCAATAAGGACTGGAGACAGAGCATCAACACCATAGAAAACCTCAAGGATGTTAAGGATGCTGTAGTGCAACATAGCCAACTGGCAGCTGCAGTAGAAAATCTTAAGAACATCTTTTCAGGTAATCTAATGTTCTTTCTATAATCCATCGCGTACTGAAAGCACTTTAAAATGGTACTAACAGCTGTAAGGTTATCAAGTATATGTCGAGAACTTTAAACCTCTGGAAGTGAAGAATTAAGTAAGAATCACCTACACATCATGTTCAGGGAAGTAGCTGGTAACCATTTAATATATATCGGGTCTAAACTGTGTTGTAAGAGCTTCTAATCTGACCTATCTCATCACCAAACACAAGTCACAAAGAAGCTTCTTGCTAGCAATCAGTAGCAGGGATCACATGTTTAGTATAAAAGATTGTAATACGCAAGCAGCACGTACAGAAGGAAAATCCTGAAAGAACTGGAATGTTGCCAGCAACTTGGGCACGTGCAGCAAGCCTCTTGGTTAAAAATAATCTCAGATGATGTTAGGAAGTGAAAAATTTTGCAAACAAAGGCAAAATATGAAACAGCAAGATCTCCAGTCAAAGATTCCCTGGCAGTCTTTCTCATACAACAGTTAGGAGCCTAAAGGTTTTCCATTAATATTACAAGCGTTGGTATAAACTATATGAAGTTGTTTCAGATGTGCCCAGTCCTTGCTTCAGAATCAGGCAGCACAATCACAGAAACCAACTCATGCATAAAGAAGTTATACATGGGAGACACTACTTCCTTGCACAGCTGCGCAACTAGGAAAGTTTGAAAAGTTAAATAAGATTAATGTGATATAATGGATACTGTAAAGAGAAAGAAAATGGGATTACTTCTGCCCTTTCATGCAGCCTTTTTGGTGCACATTTCATTCTGTCTTGAGTGAGGGTAAATTCCTTGCCAGGGCTTTTCTGCTTGGGAGTAATTTTAAGAATTTTACCCCTGTGATGGGGGCTAAACCTATCATACCCCTTTGATTTCATTTAAAGAGTCTTTTATGTCCCCTTCTCTCCTGAGAGTAACTCCTAAAATGTACCTGTAAAGAAAAATTGTTTCCCAGTCATACCAGGTTGATTTGTTTAACCTCTGTAAGAGTGTATCTAACTGCTACAGTACCAAACTGGAATACAGTGTACAACTTAAAGAAAAAGAGTAGTATTTCTATTTACATGCAATGTCCAGCAATAAAAAACAAAGACCAATGAAATTACTTTAGAGGTGTTGTTTTCTTTTATACTGATGAATGCAATTGAGAAAATAAGCCTTTCTGGCATTCTGAGGGGTTTTAGTGTGAAGCATCTCACCCCCCAGGGTTGTTAAACAGTGTAGTTGATGATAACTTCATTCTGAGCAAAACAAATGTTTTATAAACCAAGAGGTTTTCATCATGATTAATCATTGTGTGTAACTGTCTTTTCCAACCTTTTTTTGGGGGTGCTGGTTTTATCACGAGCTGCCTTTTTTGTAGTGACAATTTTTCTACTCAGATTTTCAGTTCTTCCCCCACAGGATCCTAATCCTCTTCTACAGTATTCCTCAAGTACTGAAAAATAATAAAGAAAAAAAAAATCTCCTATATAGTTTAGCAGCATGGGTAATTATCCCTGTTCTTCCTTTGCGCCTTAAGCAGGCAAGAACTGTTCCTTCAAGAAAGGGGTAAAATTGAGTATTTTTTGGGTATATGCAGCCTCAGGTTCAAGAGGGTAAGTGACTTCTAGTCAGGCAAGTTAAAAGCTTTTTGTATAAGGAAAGCTAGTGCTGCAGTTTGTTTCATGGTAGACTTTCATGGACTTTCTTTTTGCCCTTTTTGAGGGGGGAGCAAGAGAGAGAAAGGAAATTATGTTCTGTTGGCACTGTGATCTTTGTTTAGCCACTGATCAAAATGGAGCATTATAGTTAATAAAGATACACAGCATTTACTAACAATTTTTTAAAACTTCAAAATAATGTCCTTTAAATTATTTCAAAAGAATTATTACAGCTGTTCTCCAGTTTGTTTCCTAGTGTTTTTTATTGTCTTGTATTAATTTTTTGTATTTAGATTGTGTTGGTTTACTTTTTTTTTTCCTTTTTTGCTTTTGTTTCAGTTCCAGAGATAGTCAGGGAGACCCAAGATCTGATTGAGCGAGGGGAACTTCTGCAAGCTCATCGAAAACTGATGGATTTAGAGTGTTCTCGTGATAACCTGATGTATGAGCAGTATCGCATGGACAGCAAAAACACACATGACATGAACCTCATTCATACATACTTTGGGGATATGCAGAAACTTTCTGAGGAGTTGGCAAAGCAACTTTGGATGGTGGTTCAAAGATCGCTTGTAACAGTCCGTCGAGATCCAACCTTGCTTGTTTCTGTTGTTAGGATAATTGAGAGGGAGGAGAAAATTGACAGGCGCATGTTAGACCGGAAAAAACAAACTGGATTCATACCTCCTGGCAGACCAAAGAAGTGGAAAGAAAAGATGTTTAACATTTTGGAAAGAACTGTGAGCACACGAATTGAAGGCACTCAAGCAGATACTAGAGAATCTGACAAAATGTGGCTTGTGCGTCATCTAGAAATCATACGTAAATACGTCCTTGACGACCTGCTGGTGGCTAAAACCCTGCTGGATCAATGTTTTCCTCCCCATTATGACATTTTCAACAAATTGTTAAACATGTACCATCAGGCTTTGTCCACCCGCATGCAAGAGCTTGCTGCAGAGGATCTGGAAGCAAATGAGATTGTTAGCCTTCTAACCTGGGTTTTAAATACATACAAAAGGTAAGGTCCCCTCATCTCTTCTGTTAGCAGTAGTTGAGACTAAGTATGCAAACACAGTTTATGTGCTAATATTTGTATGTCTATTAATACATAATAAGAAAAAACAAAAGAGAAATAATAAAGAACTTGCTGGCTTTATATTTGTTATGCATTTTACTTTTTGGGAATTGCTCCTTAAAATTAGTTTGGATTTTCTAATGTGTGATATTTTTTTTAAGTAGCTTTGTAAGCTTGAAGTTTTAATGCAGTTACAGACCTGCGTGAAGCTACAGTCACCTTTTACTTGTTTGCCAGTTTGGTGGAGTATTGGGAAGAGTAGAAGAGACTGAGTTCACGTGTGTGAAACAAAATGTTTGGTTCTGGCCACAGCCCCAGAAAATTTGTATGGGTATTAACTTTCTATTGTTCTTTTTTGCAGGGGTTGGGACTGTTTCAGTGTTGCCTCATTAGTGTTAAATGGAAAGAATGTAGTAACTTCCTCCAGGCTTTTTCTCAGAACTGTGTGGTGATTTGTTTTTTTAGAAGAATTTCTGCTTACAGCTTGTCTCCTGTGATACTCTTAAACTCTTTTCAGTTGTGTAATTTGTTGGGATAACTTAAGTATTACGTTGTTGTCTTCCTCCCCCCCCATCCTCCAGGTAGCAACAGCTCAAATGGTAACTGCTTAGTTTTTGCTGGCATGTAGTTACTAGAGCAACTGATTTGTTTGGGAAAAAGTAATGCTAGTCTTTCTGTGGCTCATGACTGTAACCCTGTTCTCAATAGCTGGCATTGACCCAGAGTCTGCCCTGTGTAAACTTTCGCTGTCTTCAGTTGTTCAGTCTCACTAATTCAGCAAATGGGACGCTTGATAGGTTTAGAGTAGAATACCCTAAAGCAAATAGGTAGGAGATAGTACTGTTCTGTAGAATTTTTATAACCAGCTTTAAGATTCATCTTGCATTCAGAACTCTGTTCTTTGCTCTACACAGTGAAGTTCTCCTGCTTTTCTTCCCTGCAAACAGCAATCAGGAGCACCCACTAATGCATACTTACATACCTGTGCAGGATATATGAGAGATACAGCTACTAATAAGGAACTGAGTTCATTGGTCGTTTCTTCTTTGTTAATAGAAGGCCAGAGGAATAACTCCACAGTGAATGAAAGTCAGAAATACGTGAATCGCTGTACCTGTAGGGGCATGGGCTCGGCAGAAATCCTACTCCCAGGTTCTTCATTTGTGTCCTGGGGCTGATGTTCCAGTAAAGCAATTCTTGGACTTAGAATTGCCCTTCTACCCTTCCCCCAGAAAGCAGAGCAGATTGCTATTGAGTTAGACAATTCAGAGCTAGAGCTCTCTCAATCCGTATCTTCTATCATAGGAAGGGCAAAGGGAGGGAGCAAAGCCAGCGTGGTGTCTATTTACAGAGCAAACAAATGATAAAGGGATCACTCCTGCTAAAGCAAGTTATGTGGCTCATAGAACCTGATGGCAGAATCTGTAAAGGAAGTGAAACAGCAAGAGGAGTGGACGTGGTACAAGATACCTGAGAATGCACTTCTCCCATGTAAATCCATGTAACAGGAGTGATGGAAATTAGAGGAAATATCTCGGGAAAGAAATTAAGGCTTTGAATTTCTCTCTTCTCTAAAAAAAAAAAAAAAGTGTATGTTTGCAGCGGAGAGTGGAAGAAGAAATTGGCTCAGGCTTGTGAATGGGGAAAGTGAAGTGCTCAAGCAGGATACTTGCAGAGCTTACCCAATCTCAGTCGCTGGATATCAACAATACAATAAGCAATTCTCTATAGGGTTATGTTTATAATAAACTGTGAAGGAGGATGCCCTATATGACATCAGGAGTACTGTGTTTCTGTGGCATTTCACCTTCTTTTCCCTGTGTGAAAAACAGGTTCTAAACTGCTATTATGTTCTTTGTTTGCTTGTGTGGAACATTGTGGTGGAAGATAGTGTTGTCCTTTTCTAATCTTTCTCTGCTTTTATTCAATGTAATTGAACATTTTCCTGTAAGTTTCCTGAATGTAATTTTCCCTATGCAAGAGGGAACGTATAAACTTGTACTTGCATATTACAGCTGCACTTCAAACCCAGCTGAGAAAATATTAACCAATTAAGAGAAGCGTTAAAGTTTTTTTTCCATGAAATGAACTGATAAGAATGCCGTGCATAACTTCTGTTTACAATATTTGCAAGATAGGAGTTTTAAAATAATCATGGTGTTCTTTACCAGAGCACGTCTTGGAAGCTGTTTTTAGAACTGTATTCAAGTCATAGTTGAGAAATAAAGTGATGCTCCATGTGGAATAATACCCTTTAGTATTTGAGTGAGATGCAGTTTTACTGTACTAGATGTATTTCTTTTTCATATTTAAGTCAATGAGAGCTTTGGAAACATACTGCTATTGCTAGATCTGTACCAGGTTGGGACTAGTCTGTGTTTTAGGGAAAATACAAGTCTTGTAAGATCCTGAAGCCCGCGTTCATAACATTTTATCAGATATTGATCAGGTGTTGGCAGAACTGCTGAGAGCTCACCAACATTGCTACAGACAGTGTCAACAATCTTCACTCTTAAGGCACAGAGGAATGGTACTATGTATCTGGCTGGATGCTGTCTCTGGATTGAGTACCTCTTTTTACAAGACAGAGCAGGATTAGTGGCAAGCCTGGCACAGGAGGCAGAAAAGCAGCTTTCTAAAGTGTTAGTTTCCAGATAATACAATTCTAGTTGAAATTTCAATTTGATGATAAACTTTTTTTTTTGAAGCGAAATAATTATTCCCTACAGTTAGAAGCCTCCTGATGCTTCTAAGAGAGTTGTCTATCAGTTCCTTCCCCCTAGATGCTTGGGTTGTGGCACACAGGAATGAGAACTTGCGTATAGGAAGAATTTTTGTCTTTGGGGGCTAGAGGTAGGAGCCTGTGGTCTTTGTTTTGGGGTTTCATTAGATAAGCTTTGAGAAAGATTGTATGTCTCTGCGGCCTTGTGAAGCAGGGATAATGATTGTCTAATGAGGCTAGAAATATTTTCAAATATGGCACATAAACAGCTTCTCACATTTCCCCTAAATAATCCTAGGGCAGGTCCTACTATTACATTTATTCTTTATGTAAACAACAACAGACTGGAATTAATTTTTCTGAGTAGCTTGAGCCACTTAAAATATCTTCACTCTCTTCCTACGGGCTGAGGAAGATGCTGCAAATGTAAAGTGTTCAGTTACAGTAGCTTTTATGGTTTCAAAGACACAAATTTTGGTTTTTAAGTAGTCAGCCATAGTATGGGTTTTTCAGTGCTTTGAGATTTTTTTCATGCTGTGGAAGCACCACTATGCTGCTTTACTACATGTACCCAAAGAACAACTTTAACTTGCAGAAATACACAAACTAAACACTTGTTTAGGAAATTTATTTTTGGTTTGCTATTTGTTTTTTATAGTTGCCACTGCAAATATAGAATGTGTGGCTTCCTTCTGAAAAGCACACTAGAAATGGAATATGAAACAATTTATGTTATGATTTAATATATTTCCATCAACTGTTAATAAAGCACTCTCTGAAGAGTGTGGGTTTGAGTTATTGATTTTTTTTGAGCATGAAATATTAACAGTTCTTGCTATGTTGTGCTTTGGCACAGCTTTGGGTATTGTGTTTTAGTTACACAAGCAACTCATTATGTAACTTATAGATGCAAAATATCACTGTAATGTATTAATTTCGTATAATCCTTGTAAAAATATCTTTGAAGGTTGCTCTAGTTTCTTTTTAATCCTATAAAATAAAGAATTTTCCTTTGCAAGCAACTATAGCTAGTGGTGCTGTTACAATACAGTAGCCATGAAGTACAGTTTTGATTTGACATGCAAGATTCCTCCTCCTCTTGCATTAGCTGTATTCTCTACCAGTACAGGAAGCATTGGTAGATTTTCTTTTAGTATCTTTTAGCTTTGATATGGATGTGATACAAGTAGCAAAACAGAAGCTCTGTTGAGAAACTGAGGAGACTGTTTCATACTTTTCACTGATCTTTCCCATTCTGAAATTCAGAATGTGTAGGTTGTCTGTTATCACCTCTGAAGTTTAAAAAACATATAAAAATATCCCCTATTAAGAGCCCAAAGGTTGAACTAGTTGGCTTTTATTCAGTCTTAAGCAATTGCTGATTCTTGTACATAAAAGTTAGAAACCCATGAAAGAGTTGAATATTTAAAATGTCTGCAACATTTTTTTTAATATGTGCTGGGCTATAGCTTTTACATCCTGTTCTTTCTTTTATGTAGTTTTATTCACATCCCTTCTAAATGCATTTATTGTTGCAGTTACTATTAAGGAGTTTTTGAAATGTGTATGTACTGGAAAATTGCTCCTTACAGTGGTCACACCAGAAAAGCTGTATAGTTTTTAACTTTTAATATCTTTTTTTCTTTATTAATCTGCAGTGTCTTTTTTTTTTTAAACTCAGTGCAGAGATGATGGGAAATTCAGAACTGTCTCCCGAAGTGGATGTAAATTCTCTGAATCCTCTGCTTTCACAAAACGTGGTAGACCAGCTTCTTAGCAAGTATATGTCAACACTTACTGTGAGTAATAAGAATGCAAAGACACCTTCAGATAAGTTTATAGCTGCATTAGTGCCTCAGTGCTGTTCCTCCATCAGAGGAAATGAATGTCACAAATGCAAATTCGGTATCATTACTTTTTATAAATTTTCATACACTGTGTGTAGGTTTGTTCATAAAGTTATAATCGGATTATTTTATAGATGTAAATCATGATATTTCAGGGAATAATTTTGCTTTACAGACTTAATCATAATTATTAATCATATTCTGGTAGAAGGGAAGGAATTACAGTGTTCATATGTCTAAATTTATAGTGCTGGTACATTAGGTATTACTATACCTACAAGCCACTGAATGCATCTTGGTCCCTATAGTAGCTACATCAACATTTTATACAGATGTGATCTTTTCAAGGCAATCAGGATGTTCATGTTTGCCAGTTTGATTCTTTTAACAGTCTTTTTCCTTTCATGCCTGTCGATTGCATGAGCAGAATTTCCTTTCGTAGATGCTATTTCAGGTGCATCTTAAATGTAAAGACACTGCTTCTTGGTTATCCTAAGAGTCACTGGAAATTGGTAACTACACGGCAAAGGAATCAGTATGTGATTGTCAGGTTTTTAAATGTATTTTTCTTTAAAGATCCACTGTTGGTTGCCTCTGAGACTAGCTATTGGGATAGCTGGAACTTTGGAATTGGTGTTCTTACATTGTTCAGTTGAATTCCTACTCCTCCTAAGTTTAGGAGCTCTGCCATGCAGAGGAGGGAAAATTTTGGCCTCTTTGGATGTGTCAGCTGTTAAAATATGTCCAGCAACAGCAACTGCTTGGACTTGATACTTATCACGATAATACAAATCGATCTTACGTCTCAGGGAAGTTGCCAGTGGAAGCTCTGCTTCACATTAACTTTACTAGGACTTTTATGCAAGTTTATTTTTCTGCACTTACCTTTAGGACAAGAAAACATTGGTTTATTTTCTCTAGCTACTTTTGGCTTGGCTCAGGAAATACCTTTGAATTAATTTTGTCCTCTATTAAGATGCAAAAATATACCTGTGTTGGTTTTTCAGAAATGTTTTTCCCTGCTTACTGAAAAACATTATAAATAGAACATTGCTGTATTTATATTCTATAAATATTTATATTTATAATATATTGTGTTATTCTGTTAAACACAGAGTGGTTTTCTTTTGCTGGTTTTGATTTTGTCTGTATCTACTTTTTAAGGCAGAAAATACTGAAAATGCCTGTTTGTTTCACAGGATTCAACCTGATCTAATTTTCTATGCATCCCTACTTACACTTCTACTTTATTTCTTTTGATGTTGTGTTTAAAACTATTTATAAACTAAATACAACTAGTTCTCTTTGGGTAAATGAAAGTGTTTCCTGATTGCGACTATCAACTTAAATATTGATGTTTAAGTCAATAAAATGTCTCATTTTCATGAGACATAAAATGCTAATAGGTTTTTAACAGATTTGTGATAGATATGTTTTTCCAAACACCTCAGCTTGAAAACACATTCTTGTAAATGATGATCTCAAGGTGAAAAACATTGATGTCTACTGGGCTGCTGGCTTAAAAGATTAATTCTTCTTTGCAAACCATATCTCATCAGAGTAGTTCCATGCTTATGAAGAAAAGACAGTATATCGTTTCACATAATTGAAGATAGTACTATATATACTTAGCAAGTACAGCACTTGACAGGCCACCCACTGGCTAGTCAAAAAGAGAAGTAAACTCCAGGTCTGTGTTTGGTTGACAGCCTTTCTTGTGCAGGAAGATTGTAGAGCTTTCAGTTTCTTCCTTTATCCTATCTGCTGATAGGACTTTGACCAAAAGATACTGATCTAATACATTAAAAAATGTAAACATAATAAAAAAGTACCTATTTTAGACTTTTTTCCCCTTTTTGTACATGCCTACTGGTTGTGTTTAATTTTGCATGGTAAGGCACACTAATACATGTTGGAAAGAAGTATGAACCTTTATATTACTAGGGCTTTTATCTAAGTGTGAACCAAGTAGAAGAGAGGCAGAAACTTTCTGCCCTTTGAAAACATAGGGATAATTATTTTAGATAGACAGAAATCAAAGAATCCAATTACATATTTAGCAAACATGCTGGTCTTTACTACCTACTCTTGCAAATTACTCCATAATATCTGTGACAAGCAAGTGATGAGAAAACTGGCTTAAGCTAGTTCTAAAAGCAATTGTTCTTAGTGTTTGTTTGCTGTATAATGTGCTTGTCGGGTGGGAGGAGGGCCAACTGTTGTATCTCTATCACTGTTTTCTGCAGCACTTAAGTTCCAAGAAACACAACTCAATCTAATCTGGGTTTTTATCCCCAGCAGTAACAAGCATCAGTTTCCTAAAATGTAGGTAAAAAAAACTACAAGCAGATATGTACTAATTTGCCTGTATTAAGTATTGCCCTATTTTTTTCAGTTGTTGAAAAATTCAGTTTGAAACCTGAAGCCTGAGGCTTGATAAATGCTTCCAAAGTTAGTCAACTAAAAAACATTGATTCTGACAAAGTGACTTGCTCTTTGTGTTTGGAGCACTCCCCTTCCAAAATGTGCCTAGGCTTGATTCAAACTACATCACTATATTACCAATACTAACCTTTGTCAATGCAAATTTTGTCTAAGTTACCTATATCTTGTAGGGATGACAAGAGTGGTCAACATTATCTGTTACTACTCCACTCTTCATTCTGGAAATGGCTGGTATTCCAAATATTATAGTGGGGTTGTTTGTTGTCTTAAATTAAAAAATCTTTTCTTTTTCTTGGTTGCTTTATTTAATATAGTCCAACATCATCGGCTGGCTACGAAAGGCGCTGGAGACAGACAAAAAAGACTGGATAAAAGAAACTGAACCAGAAGCAGATCAAGATGGGTACTATCAGACTACGCTCCCAGCTATTGTTTTCCAGGTACAAGAGAACTTGGTTATTCTAGAAAATCTACAGAAGCAGTACATGCATTTGGGAGAGTGGAGGGGTGGGGTGGGGGAACCAAACTGTTTGGAATGCCATTGTTTCTATGTCTATTGAAGTGTAGTGTTTTTTTCCTGTAGAGCTGTTAGTTGGAAGGGTTGTTTCTTTTGAGGTTTTTGTTTGCCTTTTTCACTTTAACACTTAGACTTAGTTCTTTTTATGTGTAGATTAGAAACATTTTCCCCAGCCTACTTAGTTAACTGCTTTTACTTAGGTCTCTTCCTGTAAATTTGTAGTGTCAGCCTACCAGATGAGATGTTTGAAAGTTATTATAATATTGTTTGTTAATATGGTACTGAGGTAGTTAGGCATGTATTTGTTCCAATAAATTATTCACTGTACAAACAACTTAATACTGGAAAGAAAAGTTCTGTTGAAGATCCAAAAATGTTGCTGTTTAAACACTACTTCTGTTAACATTAATGCCTGTTCAAATTATTAAATGGCTTTAAAAGAGAAAAGATAAGGCTATTTCTAAGATGTAAAAAAAAAAAGCCACAAAAAAAGCCAAACCCAACCTGCACCACCCTGTTGTTGGTAGTAGAAATGGAAAGTTTTTAAAGTGATCTTTATCAACCAGAAAAAGGTCAGCTTACTACGCTCATTTTAAAATTTTTCTTTACAAATGTTGTGTTAGGTACCTGCAATTAAAGATAGATGGTCTCTTCTTCCTGCATTTGTTTCACACTTTATTTTTTTCCTGTCTTATACCAGGACTTTTGCTACATTCTTTCACATTTGTATTTTTGCCAAGGTTGACTTCATCTAATCCTTTTTGGAAAGTGTGTGATGTGAAAGAAACTGGTGGCCGATTTGCTCTAGTGTCATGCTGTCAAAGGCTGCAGTGTTGAGATTTGTACAACAGTGAAACTTTCAAAATCATCTCAGCATAAAAGCAGCTCATGTTTCCACCTGGCTTTGTACCCGTCCTTTCCAGTCCCCTTCCTCTCAAACACAGCTCCCTCTAGGTCACCTAGATCTTGTGCCTAGTTGTGTTTCTAAAGTTGAGCTGTTCCTTCTACTTCACTAATGTGAACTTATTACTTTCATATATGGGGAAAGCAAAGGAATTTGAGTTATAAGGTTATTCATTATTAGCTGCAGGACCTGACCCAAGAACTTTGATCCACTGTAAAGCAGAATTCCTACTGAATTAGAAATATTAAGTACTTTTTTTCTGAAGAAGAATGCAACTGTTTTCAATATCAGGAGAAAACTACAGCATACATTAACAGTTGTCAATAATTTATTAATTACACTTATGGAAATAGTGATTTTTGGTTCAGTCAGCAGCAATTATTTGGGCTATTAAAAAAAAAAAAAAAAAAAATCCAACCAAAAAGTAACCAAAAAGCAAATATAGAGCCGGTGCTAGTGAGTCTCCAACAAAATAGTTCTGTCTTTGCTTTACCACTGGTAAAGACCTGTCTTTATAACTAAACTATTTTTAACTTAGATGTTTGAGCAGAATCTTCAGGTGGCTGCTCAGATAAATGAAGATTTGAAAACAAAGGTACTCCTTCTATGTCTTCAACAAATGAATTCATTTCTAACCAGGTAACATAATTTTTTAAATATAAATGCTCTATCCTGCCTCAGCCTCTCCTTGTTCTTACAATTCCAGTACTTGTTTTTCTTACGAATGTTTCTTTATTGCTTTGTCTTTCTCCTATCACATCTGTGCCAACCCAGCTTTTTGTCCCTTTCCTTTTCTCGCTTTCTTCCTCCCTTCCCCAGTTTCACTGCAGAAGTTCTGTGCTGGTGAGTGGCACTTTCAGTTCCTCTCTGCAAATAGCTCTAATTTTTGGAGTCAGTTCTGCTTTCTTTTATATCTCATATTGATATCCCTTTCTCATAAGGGAGATAGAAAACACCTCCTTGGCTGAATTCTGCCCAGAATAGAGAGACCAAACATCACATGAGCAACAAGCCCTTTATAAAGTACTTCTGAATACCTGGCAGGCCTTTATGGAGCGTTTGGTCCTACAGGTGTACTGATTTCTGTCTGTTTAATCCCATTGATTGTATATGTTACAGGTACAAAGATGAAGCACAGTTGTATAAAGAAGAACATCTTAAAAATCGTCAGTATCCTCAATGCTATGTTCAATACATGATTGCAGTCATCAACAACTGTCAAACCTTTAAGTAAGTCTGCATGTTCTTGCAATATTGTGAGAAAAATAAGTATTCATATTTAATTTGTAATACTACATGTTCCTAGGACCTGCTCTTCTTTTGTATACAAAGAGTGTTTCACTTAAGATGGTTTACTTGACTAAACAAAGACAACAGGTTTAAATATATTACTGTTTTAGGAGGCAGATACTGTGATTGCTCTTGCCTTTGGCAAGGCAAGGCACTGCCCCTCACCAGCAAAAATCCACTTGTTATTCCAAGAATTTCATTGCCAAAGAACAACTTCCAAAATTTCAAAAGGTCATTTCAGTTAGTTTCTCTGGGGCCTGCCATTTTCTCTTACATTTCATCTCTCTCAGTTCACCTTTAAGCAGTGTGATCAAGGTGAACTGAACTGGACAAAAGTAAAGGTACAGCTTGCTCTACAAAGAATGTGAAAACAAGAAAGAAGCCCTCATTGCTCATGTTTCAGTGTTCAGCAGTCCAACCCCATGTTCATCTATATCTGCCATTCTCAAGCTTACAAATCAGCAGTAGTTTGTTACCAATATACAAGTAGTCTAGGTTGACCACTCTAAAATAACGCTGGAGGGTAAAGTACGGCTTCCAAAGCAAGCAGCAGAGATATTATTTGCCCTTGCAAAAATAAGACTATATCTAGTAGTCTTTTTCCATGTCTGCACTCCGAAAATTTAGTAGCAATGCAATTGTGCGTCAGTGGATGATGAAAAGCGTTGTTATTTGTCACAGAGAATCTATAATCAGTCTGAAAAGAAAGTACTTGAAAATTGAAATGGAAGACACGTCAAGCAGTCATACAAGCATGGATGCAACTTTAGACATCATTGCCAAAGAAGGATGCTTTAGCCTGCTAGATGAAGTCTTCATGGATTTAGAGGTTAGAGTTTTTTTCCTCAAAAAAAACAGAAGTGGTATTTTGTAAGGAAAAATCATTCAGGAATGAAGTAGTTATGAAGCCTTTTGACTGCTAAACATATTTTACATCTGGTGTGCTAGCAAAATGCCAGTAAAAGTCAGTATTGTTCTTCACTGGTATAATTTGCATGTAGGAGACTGAAAGGTTGCTTAATTATATTTCACAGGATGGCTTCAGGCAGGTGCTGTGTATATTGTGAATATTTTCTAGCAGATAGTCTTATGTAGTTGTGTTTTAAGAATTACTTGGGAAGCTTCTGCTGATATTACCATCTTTATACAGGTGGAGTACTCCTGTAATTAAGACAGTTAATTGACTCTAAAGGTGGGCGCTTTCTGACTGATAAATTTTCATATTTAAGAATTCTAGCTGCTTGTATAGAATCAGGGAAAAACAAAAATCTTTTAACAGCTAAAAAGATATTAGGAGTATGGGGGGTGGAGGTGAAGAGAGATGCCCTGGGACTTGTTATGTTTGTAATAATATTTTGAACTAATGTAAACACCTTGAATGATTCACAAGAAGAAAAATGTGGGAGAAGTGTTTGTTTTAAACTTGGAGCTCCTAAAGAAAATCTTTATTTCTTATTAACTATGCTCACTGGTTTTGAGAAGACACTCCATCTGGTCTAATGACTGTTCTTTGAAATTCATTAACCTCAAGCTTCATGTCACTATTATAATTTATAAAATACTATGCTCTAATATGTAAATAGTTTTTCCTCTGGGGAGAATAAAGCAAGATGGGTATGTAGATGTAGAGAGTACTGGAATTATGTATTGTGGGGTTCTGGTAAAGGAGTAAAGCGTACAGGCCACTAAGTTTGGTACAGGCACAGGAAATTTGTGGGGCCATCAAAGAGGAACAACTGAATAGCCAGTAGCAGTTCAAGAAATCAAGCATGAAGTTGCATTATCACAACAGTTTAATAGTGGAATTGTCAGCTCGCAATCCAATTTTGTCCTTGGACCTTAATTTTTTTACTTAGCATAAACATTTAAATAGAGAAACGTAATAAAGAATTTTAGAGAACTCTGATGAAACAAATGCTTAGGTTAGTGCAGTTGGTTTACATACGCATCCACTGTGTATGTCAGGGTAGCGCTCCATGGCAGCTGTCATTCCAACAATTGATCATGTCATTTTCCTACACTTCTTTTGAAGTAGTGTAGTTTAGAAGGGTATGACACTTAAAATTGCCTGCTATTTTTTTGTAACTGAACTGATCTGATGGAAGTGTCAAAAATTTGTTCTGATCAATTGTTTTTTACCTTCTTAGCCACATCTCAATGAGCTGATGACAAAGAAGTGGTTGATGGGGTCTAATGCAGTGGGGACTATCTGTGTCACTGTAGAGGATTATTTCAATGACTTTGCAAAAATAAAAAAGCCTTATAAAAAGGTAGGTGCAAAATATTCTATGATAGTTTGCTAATGTACTCTCTTATATCTCCGAATCTCTCTTATCTTTTTTGTTCACAGCCATATAGTATTGTCAAAGACAGATCAGAGTTGCAGCATTTAGTCCAGAAAATGTATTGGTGTGTTACTAGATTGTATTCTTATGACCTTTTACTTTTCTACCTCTCCTCAGAAGTTTGTAGTCAGATAAAATTAGCTCTTCTGAAACTAGTGATGCTGGCCTGTAATTACTTTTTTTATAAAAGCACATTCTGTAATTCCTAGTTTTAATATGTACAAGGAGTCATAGTTCAGTTGGTGCCATAAGGTTTAACAAATGCATAACTCGGGTTTAAAGTGCTGTTACAGCAGCATATGGTGCGAGATTACGTTGTCTTAAATTTATTTTTTCCCCTGCAGTCTGTCAAAGGATATCTGGATTTCTCTATTATCCTTTAATCTTTAGTGTTATTGTACCTGGTTTTATCCTTTATTGAATTAGTCGGTTTTGTATAGTTAAGTAACATGTCTTAAATGATTCCCTAAGATTTAGGAAATATTTGAAGCTAGCAAGATCAAGATTTAGGTGAGGTCTTTGAACAAACTCTTACTAAGTAGAAATGCTTAAAAGACAGTCTCAAAATCATACATTTACTCTTTCTTCCCTTAACTCTTAAAGAGATAAGAGGGGACTGCTCAAAGTTCCTCTGATGACCTCTTAACCTTCAGTGTTTGCAGAACCTAGAGGCCTGGTTATGTAAGTAAATAATACGTATTTTCAGTCAAGAAAAAGTATACAAAAGAAGTTAGGTTGGTCCTAGAATTAGTCTATATCCATGGAACAGCTTTCTTCTCCAGATTCGGTTTGTTACTGTGAGGTAGTAGGGCTTGGCATAAGTTTCTTGAAGTGTTAATGCCAGTCTCTGCAATCACGTGTGTTTCATCATGTAGCATTTATTGCCACCTGATGGGGAAGAAGATGACAAACACATTTTCTGGCATTCATCACACCTGCTATTCTACTGTCTCCCAGCACAGAAAAAATCTGCCACACAAGGCACCGTATGTTCTAGCACTGGATGGGACATGCTTTTGTTTCCCTAGGGTCTTTTTTTTTCTGGTTTTAAAATATTCTTGGATAATCCAGTTTTTAAAAGCCACACAGATGGAGCACATACAAAAAGCCTATAGCCCAGCGGGAAGGACGCTGTTTTGGAACAGGGAGGGTCTGGATCTTGCCGTCGTTCTGCTTTGCCATTTTCCTCACGTGTAACATGAATGCCCTGTCATGGATGGCTCTTCTTGAGTGCTCTTTTTCTCAGTTGTAGTAGAACTGTTCTTCTTCACTTACTTTTCAGTGGGATGGGGCATACATGTCCATCTCCCACAGTCTGTTCTATGGAGTTAATTTTCCTCTGTGTAATTAGCATCAATTCCACCAATGCAAGAGAAGCTATTCCTGAACAACCAGTAAACTGGAGGAGGTTGCCTATATGTGGTATTTCTGCTGAGTCTTGGAGTAGGATTTGAAATCGTATTTTTTGTGTCCTGGATGAGGGCTGTGACTTCCAGTACTTTGCAATCTGTTGTTTTCTCTCTTCTTTTTTTTTCTTTTCTCTCTTTCCTGAAACCTTTCTACAAAATTCTGACTGCAGCTGGAAGCACACATTGGCTGAAACTAAAGCTTGACATACAATAATAAAATAGGATAAAAAGTTTGTGACTACCTGATATGCAGGCTTTTTCTTAATCATAAGTAACTTTGCCACCGTGCTTGAGGGGGCGGGAAAAACCCACCTAAGGCCTTGTGGATTTAAGGATTCTCCTCACATTAGAGTTGAAAAAACATGTAAAGGTTTTTTTGTGTTTTGTGGGGTTTTTTTGTTGTTGTTGGTTTTTATTTGCAAACCTCAGCATTACTCTTGCACCAATACCAGATGCTGACTTAGTCACCAGTAGCTATTTCCTATTGTTACTGGAAAGCGGCAAAACAATTCACTCTCTAAAACTGAAGTTTGGAGTTTTAGAAAGCAGGCGTTCTTTACTGCAGCACTGGACGCACAGGGGGTAGCTCCGCCCAAGATGTGAGTGCCGAAAAGACACAATTATTAGGTATTCGTGCTATGTTAATGTACATATTCATTACATTCCTGAAAAACGTTTATCATATTCATGGTTTTTCCAAGAACTCATTAGAATATGTTAATGTCTTTCGTGCATGTCTGTTGGCACTGTCAGGTGGTCCTTGGAGGTCTTAGATGAAGGCTTATACTCTTCATCACGGTGTCCGCTGGCTGACCTTTGCTTCTGCACAAGGTCAGTTCTCACGTATACCATGTCCTTCAGGGTTGCTTCCTTACGGTCTTATGGTCACTTTGTAGCCTCCTTATCTTCATGGTCCTGCGCATCTGCTCTCCCAAGGCTGAGCTGTCTAAGAGGGATTATTTGGGAGTCTCTTACCTTACAACCTTCCCAATTATTCACAGAGAACCAAGACATGCTTTGGTTTTAATTAATCTGTTGTGCAATGATTCTGAGACCTGAGGGGATAACTTTTATCTGCATCCGCTACATCTGCTACATTCGCTGCATTCACAGGTATCACTATAAAAAGACAAGTGGAGAACAGCAGAGCAGTCAAGGAAGATGTGAGAAGGTGATTGCTGCTGGCTCTCCCCGCTTCCTACCAGACTTGACCCAGAGCACAGTTAATGTAGGCAAGCTTTGCAATGCTTTATGCAACGTACTGGAGTTCTCTAGCAGAAGCCTCTGTGACGGCTGGTCGTTCCTTGACCAGATATAAAGAGCAAGTGTGGAAGGCCAAGCACAGATCTGTTCCAGGGGTCATCCAAACTATTTCATGTTTGTTCTTCTATCTTTGGATATGCCTGTGTTCCTCAAAAATAATTCAGACATGTCATTAGAGGTATCTTCGTTTCGTTGTTTCTCTTTCTTGTAATTGGCACATCCTTTTCATTAGGGAAGGACAGATTTTCATTTCTGTTCACACTGTGAAAATCTAAAGCGACTTAGAATGTGTAGTATTAGCAAGAAACACGTGTACCGGTGATGAAGTGCAGATACATATTTCAAAGCCTAATAATTGTTCAAAGACTAAAAATAATGGCTGTGCTTGCAGGTATCACTGGCATAATCCACTACATTTTTCTTTTCTTTCAGACAATGACTGTGGAGGCCCATCGGAGAGTAGTTGTGGAATACATCAGAGCAATCATGTTAAAACGTATATCTTTCAAGAATGCAGAAGAGAGAAAAGAGGGTGCAGAAAGAATGATCAAAGAAGCAGAACAGTTCAGATTTCTGTTTAAGAAGCTTGCGGCTGTAAGTATTTGCTTTGGGTAATGCTGTTAACCTGGTAATTTAAAGTAAAATATACAGGTTTACTGCTTGGGGAAAATGGCGACAGTTAGGTCTCTGTGTCTCCAACGTGTTGGGTGACTTGTGAATATCAAAGATGGCAGCTGAGGGCACAGACAGAGTTTCTGAACACACACAGGCCTGCTGAGAAAGTTCCTGAGCACTGGTTTCTACTGTTTTGTGTTCATACAGCTGTCTTGCAGCTGAATATTTGAATGGCTTCACAAAGATAGGTACCCTGAATTTGTAACAGTAAATGAAAGAAAAGCAGTTGTTTGTTAAAAAAACTACTGGGCTTTGCTTTCCCTGGCTGGAAGAAAGGGCAGTATTGCATCAAAGAGACGCAGTTACTTACTGTGTAAGTAACGTGCAGTGTATTCATTTAGAATCAACAAGAGAAGTGTGTTGACCTCATTTAAAGCACAATAGAAATGGAAAAGCGGGGCCACAAAAAGTGTTTGAGAAAAAATGCACAAGATAGGCCTAAAATGAATACTAAATATTTTCTTAACTGCAAAAAGAGTAGGAAACTGCTGGAAAGCTCCTAGGGCCAACAGATGGCAAAATGCAAAAAGAATGCAGAGAAAGATACAGCCTGAAAAACCAGGGGGTGGGGATGGGGTGACATTCATCTCTGCTTGCTGTGGAAGATGTTGGGTCCACTCCTGAGTCAGAGTCCTTCATTATGTGCAATTCTGTGTAAGATCTGTTTCAGATTAAGGTGTGGGTAGAAGAGCTTATGGTATAAACGAACAATACCAGATTGGCAGGACCAGGTGACCTGGAACTAAGAGCACTAAAACAGTCCAGAGATTAAATAGATATTACAGTTCAGCTGATCAGTCGCTGAAAGCTGCTTTGGTGGCCAGATGACTAGAAGGAAGCTAATGCAGAGCCAGTTTTTAAGAAACGTTTCAGAAGAGATCTGGCTTTCACATCAGTTATTCCTAACCTTTGTGCTGGCAAATTAGCAAAAGTTAAAGACTGGAATGCATCACCATGTGGGTAAATACAACGTATTGTTTGTAAGACATGACTTTCTTCACTGACACTCTGAGAGTAGGTCCCTGTATGAAGAACAACAGGGAAAGAGGGAAGAGGCTTATGGTGAAAATTCACAAATAGTTTCTTAATGTTTGAAAATTCAGATGTTTGGGGAATTCAAGAGTGTTGTCAGACAAAATATTAATTAAAGGATTATTTATAGATATTGAAGAGGGATTGCTTTTGTTTGGGGGATTTCTTTTTCTACTTTTCATCCTGCAGGGCTCTGGAGAGGACACTGAAGGACTCTGTGACATCATTGAAGCCATTGCAGAGGTTATCAAGCTAACTGATCCTTCGCTGCTCTATCTGGAAGTTTCAACTTTAGTCAGTAAATACCCAGATATCAGGTAATTCTCTTTCCCCTCAAAGTTAAAAGATAGGTAGATAACATCGTAGTTTCTTTGTAGTCTTGGGAAAATTTTAAAACCATGTGCACGTGTTGGTATTTCTCATGTGTTAGAATTTAGCCACTTTCTTATGAAAAATAATGCCAATACAAAAATGTGCATGACCTGGACTAGGAGGTACACATACTTAAGTACTCAGCAAAGGAATAATGAATATACTTCCATTCTGTGTTTTGGGAGGATAAAATATGTTTTCGAGTCCTAAGAGCAGGCAAAATAGTGCTTTATCTTGAGCTGGAAAAGCCAGTTGTAAGTGACTAGAGATCTGATTAACAATTAAAAGATCACACTGAAACTGAGTGACAGGATTGCCAACTAAGTGATACTTCTGACAAGATCTTACTCGTGCAAAGCTTCCTACTAATGCTGGTGTTACCATTTTTCTTTTTAAGGGACGACCATATTGCAGCTTTGCTGACAGTGAGAGGCGATGCCAGCAGAGATATGAAGCAGACCATCATAGAGACTTTGGACCAAGGTCCCAGCCAACCAAATCCAAACTATGTGCCAATTTTTAAAGAAATTACAGTTCCTACTCTAACTGTGCCAAAACTTCTTAAGTAACTGACAACTCTGTCTCCTTACTCCTTGGGGATCAACAGGCTTGAAATATTTAAGGGCAAATTTGTCAATGCTGTTTCGAGTAAAGCTCAATGTACACTGATACTTGCTAGGCATGTTTCTTTCTAAAGACTTGGATGTGAGGAAATGTAATCAGATTTCTGAAAGGAGACGGCTGTAAAGGTCATGTGTGAAGAATGAAGCTTGTAATGGCCAGGGGGCTTTTTACTGACCTATTTGTTACAGCCGTTTTTGCTGTCAGCAAATAAATTTTTCATGTGGAATATGTTTTCACGGTGCACTGCAGTGCCGTATAAAGATAGTTATACCCAAAACAACAGAGCTGTATTAGTGCTGCATATACTAACACACATCGCTTACAACACCTAAGCAGACTCCTTCTGAACGGTCTTTATATGGCACTGCGTTGAGCATATATTAACATCCTCAATCCACTTTTGCATTATACTTTGTGTATGTACTTACTTTGGTGTAAAATAGTTTATTGCAGAGGACTTAATTATGAAATCAGTTTCCTGACTAGGGGACTGAACAAAATGTCTACCGTGCAATTTGATTATAAGGTGTAAAGACACGAGGTACAATTTTTTTTCTTTCGTTGATTCACTAAAAACAGCACACAAAGCGCCACCTGTTCAATAAAATGTTAAACCATTGCTACCTGCAGCTATGTATTCTTTGCACCTTTATAGATTTACGGTAGATTTAAATCTTGTTTTGTTTGAAATGTGAATAAACTCAGGATTTAATAGTTTTCTGAAAACACAAGATACTGGTTTTTATTTCCCCAGTATTTTCAGTGTTATCTGTTCTAATTATAACATATTACTAGAAAATTGTGGACTTAAAAGACAGCGATAGCTGCCACGGGAAAAACGAGGACTGTGGCTTTCCTCGTGGACGGGGAAGCGTGTCCCAGAGGCTGGGGACGGTTCAGCAGAGGAGCTCCAGTGAGGTGTGGAGGCCCGACGATGTTCCTAGAAACTGCAGGCGGGCAGGGGAACTGGGCCGATCTTCGGGGGGCTGTGCTCAGCCCTCAGCTCAGAATTACTGAGCTGGCACCGACCGATCTGGGCTGTGCTGCGGCGTCAGTCCTGTATCTGAAATTCTCGTCCTGCCTGCTTGTGATCTTCGGGCTTTGCTTCTCCCCGCGGCAGCAGCCCTGCGTCGCCGGGAGGTCGGGCCGACGCCGCCTTCCCCCCCGCCGCAAACGGCCTCCCCGAGCGGGGACCCCGCGCCCTCTCGCTGCCCGCTCCCGCCCTGCAGCGCCCCTGCGCTGCCTCAGGGCTCGGCTCGGGCGGCGCCACGCCCCCGTCGGGGCGGAT
>Ga0065711_1031676_pt1 | contig 29024 bp, 47 predicted proteins | sample Hoacrofraction12_FD_59098 | JGI IMG/M metagenome (GOLD analysis project Ga0065711, IMG submission 59098) | Hoatzin crop microbial communities from Cojedes, Venezuela - Epithelial fraction 12 v2 (version 2) | ecosystem: Host-associated > Birds > Digestive system > Esophagus > Crop | place... | reverse complement strand
CTGCCAAAGCAGGGTCACCTACAGCAGGCTGCACAGGACCTTGTCCAGGCGGGGCTTGAATATCTCCAGAGAAGGAGACTCCACAACCTCCCTGGGCAGCCTGTTCCAGTGCTCCCGGTGTCCCCGCAGCCCAGGTGTCCTCTGGGTGCCGTTCTGGGGACAGCCACACTCGGGACACTGCTCCACCAGCAGAGCAGTCGGGCGAGGCAGGCACTACCGAGGCTCTCCGCTTTGCACCGCTGTCGCATGGTGCTCGTGCAAAGCCCTTTTTCTCCAAGGGCCACTGGAGAAATTTTACATTTGGTGGCAAGATAAGTCCTTTTGTCCCTCAAAAGAAGTCCCCACCATCACCACGCAGTCCTCCAGCTCCGCCGCCGGTCCCTGAAGATGGACGCCCCAACACGTGGTGATTTCTTTTCCGCCCACCAGCGACTCAAGAGCAGTTGTCCAAGACTGGGTGGCGTTAGGGGACGGCCAGCCCTCGGTGACATCGCTGACATACGCGTTGTTACCACCTGGTGGCACCAACAAAGGCTGTCAGAGGAGGAACTAATTAATACCAGTTGCAGTCCTTGGCTTGGGAGTTTCAGTGCAGTTTTTAGGATCGCTGTGGTTCGCTGTGTGGTTGTTAAACACTGAGTCACGTTTTATCGCTGGAGGGTTAATGTTTGTGGGCTTCGGCCTCGCAGCAGGGGATGGGTTTAGGCTCAGGCTGCACAGCCAAATAAAAGGATGGGGGTGCTCTGCCTGGGGAGCGGAGCTCGACCCCCTGCACCCCCCGGCCGCCCTCCCTGCCAGTGCTGGCACGGCAATGGCACCGCGTCTTCCCCGGGGCACGGGGTGACCGCTCAGGCTCGGGGCTCGTTCAGCATCCCGTGGGATCCTAGATCTTTAGAGTGATCCTAAAGCCGCCACAGCTCGGGCTGATGTGTCCTCCCTCGCTCGGGCAAGGCGGGAGCAAGGACCGGGGATGGCAGTTTGGACCAGCTGGACCCAGGTGCTTCTCAACAGGAAAAGCGTTGGGGCCAGCGTGGGTTGGTGGGTGGGAAAAAACAGCAGAAATTCCTCCCCTGCCAGGAGGGAGGCTTCAACGCCGCGGCCCCCGGGGTAGGACCTCTGGGAGAAGAGGCCGGGTCCCTGCGGGGCTGCGCTCGCTGGCTGTTGAGAGCAGCTGGCTCCAGGGAGCCCCGAAGCGACCCGAAGGCTGTCCAAACAAACCCCAGTCTCACAGCTTTTCTGGGCAATGCACAATCCATCACCAGCTCTGCTTTGTTGCCGGCGTGGAAGGCCTGAGCGTTGCAGGAGGTTCACACAGCTGTGGTGTTCCCCATCCCGCTGGGAACAGCTGGACCCGTGGCATGGCTGGTGGGGAGGGGGCTCAAGCTCCCCTCATATCACAGCATCGCGCTGACACCCTCGTCCCTCCCTGCAGAAGCCCTTCTCCACCTCTGGGAATGGCACAGACAAGCACCCAGGTGGGGAGCTGGTGGGGCAGCGTCTGACGGACTCGAGCGGGGATGATGGTGTCCTGCTCCAACTCATGTGAGCAGGGTCTTAACACAGACGGAGAAGCGGCGTGGGAGCTGGACCCTTGTCTGTACCCGTGAGCATCACCAGTACCCCCAGCCATCGCCCCCTCCCTTGGTGTCTCCCCATCCCGTAAATGCCCTCTGCTTTCCAAGCAGCCCTGCTTCCCTCCTTGCTGCGCCACGCTTGCCTTGCACGAAGACCACCCCAGTTTGCAGGACACCTCTCCAGCTTGCTCACCAGCAGCCAGTTTCCCTCCAGAGCCGTGAGGTGAGCCAGGACTGCTGCCCAAGGCGAGGGAGGCTGCAGGGATGGACCAGGGCACTGGGACCCGGCTGGATCGTCTCGGAGCTGCGCCACGTCCCAGCCAGCCCTGTGCAAGACTGCAGGAGCCTCCCACATCCTTCCTTTCCTGCTGATATTGCTAAGCAGGAGGTAAATTGGAGGCAGGACATCTGATGAAAGAGAGTTTGATTGCTTCAGGTTTCATTCAAAAAACACAGCTTAAATAAAGGGGTAGGAGGGGGGGAAGGTAGCAGCTCTCGATGGTTTGAGAGATTTATGTATCTCAGCTGCTCCTGATCAGCCCTGGTCACCTCCAGCTCCTCAGTGCATGTTTTCCACCCTTCCAGGGTTGCCCTGTGTGTTGAAACATTGGGGTGTCTCCAGAGGACTGAGCCTTGGCCCCCATTAATCCCCCCTCGCTAACCCGACAACAGGGAGGAAATTGGCTTCAATTAAACGTGTAAGGTCTCATTTCCCTTTGAAGTGCAGAGCAGCACAAGAGACTGCTCTGGGGAGGTCTGGAGAATAACCAGATAAAACTGGGCCCAAAATCTTTAAACTGAGGAACTGCAAACTAGAGACTAGTCTAAGCCCACGGAGCAGCCTGGCTTCTGTTTCGTCTTCCTTAGGAGAGTGTCCGTGTTTCCAAAGCAGTGCCTGAGCAAGGAACAACACTGCAGGGAGGGACAGCGATGCGAAGATGCCAGAAGGACCAGCGTGTTGGCACGAGCGTGAGCCCAGGACATGGCCACGCTGTGAAGGTCCTTTGCAGCAGGGTCTATTCATGGCAGCATCAGGCTGAGTGTCCCCTAATCCCCTTCAGCCACTGTCCAAGGGAAGATAAACCTCCTCTGCTTGGGGACTCTGCAGTCTGGGCTTGTTTCCTTCAAGGATGTGGAGATGGTGCCTTGGGCACAGACACTTCCAGAGAGGGGGAGGGAAGGACCCAGGTTCCTCTCTGCCTCAGAAGGGTCTCCCAGCCTGCACAGCATCCTTGTAGGGCATGTGGGTGTGCACGGAGCTGCTCTGCTGCCTTGTCCTTGGGACCTGGCAGCTTCCAAGTGCAGGGAAGGTTTCTTCCAGCCCAGAGATACCCAATACGTGCTTGCTGAAATGAGATCTAGAAGCACCCAGCCACATTTTCTGCATCTTCTGGCACGCTGTGGGAATAACAGATCACCAGCTACTGCCTGTCATCCATCCTGCTTATTTCCTGCGCAGGACCTGATTTATGCCTGCATCTCTTTCCTTTATGCCATCAGTGCATGCTGATAGATGGCCTCTCTCTCTGCTCTTGCTGTCCCCTTGCGCTACATCAAACCATTAATTCTTTGCCAATGTAAACCTGTCTCACCTTCAAGACTTTAATTTTGCAAAAGCATAAACACCTTATAATCTGTCTGTCTTTATCTCGCTGGATGGCTCTGGAGCTTTCCCTCCCCTTCCGCTGGCCGCAGGTTATCTGGGGTGACGATGCGGCCATGGACAACAGCAGCAGCAAGCATGGCCAGTGGGGCTGCCCTGGTCTGAGCTGCGTGGGCCAGCTGGGAGGAATCATAGAATCATAGATTCACAGAATCAGAGAATGGTTTGGGTTGGAAGGGTCCTTACAGATCGTCTGGTTCCAGCCCCCCTGCCATGGGAAGAGTCGCTCACCATCCCCATTGCTCCTCTGAAGCACGAAGCAGACTGCACATATTCCTGGAGAGACGTGGGAGGTTCAGCAAGGCCCAGAAAGCCACTAAATCCAAGGGTCAAGTGCTTGGCAGGCCAGTAAGTGGTCTAAGCCCAGCTTCCAGGTCTCTGAATAATGCCCAGACCTTCTGTGCAGGGAGAGTTTTCATCTTGAACGAATCCTGGCATTTTGTGGGTTTTCAGTCCTGATGTAAGACTGAAAATGGAGCTTTCAGATGACCTGGGAACCGGACACTTGCTTGCTGCCTCGTACTGCTGCCTCCCTCTTTTGCTCTGCTCACAGCCCGGCTTGCATTCGAGGTGTCGAGCTGATGACCCACGCACCAGAGGGGCTGGCAGTGCCACGAGCAGGGCACGTTTGCCCAGCGGCCAGGCCAGCTCCATTGCTGACCACCGCCAGCACCCCCGGTCCCAGCCGAGTCTCCAGCGCGTCCCTGCAGCGTTTTGTCCTTCCTTCCCCAACTTTCCTCTTTCCCCTTTTTGATTCTTTTTTGAGTCATTTGTCCCAATCTTTGGCAATTCCTACAGCATAGAAAAATGTGTGCCTTTTCTCCCTTTGGGGAATGACGTGAATTCTGTTCCATGGCTGTAATCCATTTAGTGCCAGGTTATTAAAATGAAGATATCTTTCAGCACTACAGACCTGTTAATCAGGGGAATGGCTTCAGAGGGCTTTTGTGGGCTCTGTTAATTTGTGCTGCATTGAGCCACGTAGAGCTGAGAGGAGCATTAGGGAAGGGAGTGAAGGGAATAAATCAATAAAGTGGATTGAAGAGTGCTCGGCTGGCTTGCTATTCTGCGGCTGCTGTGTTCTGACTTAAACGCTTTACATCCATCACAGCCTGCAGATGTAACTCTGGCTCGCAGGCAACAGGTTTTGTCCTTATCAGTTCAGTGCCTGCTGGGCTGGTTTACCAGCACTTGGAGCAGCCCTGCACGGTGACCCCTGCCTCGTCCAGCCACCCGAGCTCCACAGCATCACCCATCCAGTCTGGTGGGGTCTTCTCCAGGGGCTTCCTCAGCAACGTGGACAGAAAGCGTGGCTTGAAGCAGCGGCTCTAGGGTGCTGGGAGGGGACTCAGGTACCTCTCGCTTTGTGGCTGCTGCCTATTTGATGCGCAAACTGAAACGTTGCTGCTGGAGGCTGCCGGGTAGTTTGTATCGCATCAAGCCCCCTGTCCCGTCCAGGTCCTTACGCTGTGTTTGTGGTCTCTGAGCCACCTTGGTGTCCCCAGACCCTGCAGTCAGACACCTCCTGTGTACCCCCTGCTTTCTCAGCCCTTCTTCCGGAAGGCGCTACCCAGCATGGAGGATGCTCAGTGCTGATGTTCCTGTCCAGAAACAGCCTTTTGCTCTACTCTGGCAGAAATCGCTGAGACCAGGCAACCAGCTAGCACGATGCTCCACAACAGTCTGCACATGAATATGAAAATCTGTGTTTCTGCCCAGTTCATCCAAACCAGCCATCTGTGCCTGGTCGGTCTCCCTTTTACAGCAGCTCCGGGAGCATCTCCATAAGGAGCAGCTCCCAACGTGGGGAGATGAGGTCTGTGAGATTTCTGTTGCTTCTCCTCAGCCGTGGAGAGTGCAAAGGGAGAACCTGGGTTCTCCCATCTTTCTGCTTGACACCGTTCACCTGCATGTGGAAAATTAAAGCCTTGAGCACACACTGTGGAGGAACCACTATTGCCCCGAGAAGGGAGAGGACAAACTCACACTCTTTGTCTGCGGTGCCCTGTCAGAGGCTGGGGTTGCCCACAGCCGTGCCATTTCTCCATCCAAGCATCCCACAGAGGAATGGCCCTGAAGGCTTGGAGGTGAGACCCGGCCGGTGCCACGCGGTGCAGTGCTGTCAGCCCTGCATATGCCCCAGGAAGCAAAGTCCCCGCTCCCGCATTCCTTCTGGGCAGCTCCTCCCTGCAAGCATCTCTGAGGTACGCACAGGGAGGGAGCAGTAATTCAAAATAATCATTAATAATTAGCACTGCTCCCCCTCCTAGCCCGTCCCAATAGGGTGACTTTTAGAAATTCATAATTTGTGCTAATTGGGGTTTTCCTTTCATAGTAATGGCATTCTGGCAGAGAAAAATACATTACACTACCTCTGCATTGCCTTTCTCCCCGTGCTTCCAGCGGGAGCATCTCCAGAGCTGTGGTAAACACAACGGGATGAAGTGAAAACCCTCTTTGCAGAAGTACAACTCACGTTCTGCCTTTTGGCAGGTCTGAGCACTGGTGGCTAATTTGGAGCACGTCACTCTCTGTCCTCCTTTTGGCGAAGAGGGAGTTCTTGCTTCTGCAGGAAATATTGCAATTTCATTGGGTTTAATTCTTTAGGAAAAGAAATCATTCATGTCTCCTGACTTTGAAATCTGGAAGCCTTGTCATCTTGCCATTAAAACTGTTCTTGTTTGCTGAAATGCCACAGAACAACAGCTTTTAAGTCTTTGCTACGGTCAGACAATGGGGAGACGGCATCAGCTCCATGCCTGTGAGTGGCCTTGGGGAATTTTAAAGGAGCTACATGCTGGAAGTTAAGCACCAAAGAGATGGATTGGGATTGTTACCAACTCCATAGTGCTGCTTAGAATAAAACGTCGTATAGAGTTCTGACCTGCCTTGAGTAGTGGAGCTTGGGTTTTCCTGCGCAGACATGAGATGGAGAGCCAAAGCACCACAGTTAGGTGCAGAGAAGTCAGGTAGGTGTTGGGACTCGGGCATGACCCCAGGTGATAGGGAGCGATCAAGCAGGAGAAGAAATTTGGCTGGCTTTAGGGATGGCACAACACCCTGAGAGCTAACCCCTAAAAGGGCATGCTCCAGTGCGACCTGGGAGCTTGCGAGTCTCAAAGTTCTGCCACAGTAATCTACAATTAACAAGCTCATTTTACTAAAAATGTGCTCATTGGCACTTGCTCACACTGAGTACTACTGCAAAATGCGTTTGCGGTGCCCAGACTGAGCTGGCTGAGCTGCGGTGCTCCAAAATCCTGTTATGAGACGTCCCCCAGCTCAACAAATCTCTCAGCTTTCAGATCCAAAAATCTCCAGGTTATCTTTATCTGTTTAACCTCAAACTTTGAATCAAAAGAACCCCAGCCGGGGGACATGATTGAGATAGGTCAGGCTGCAGAGTCAGCCTGCTGAGGAATCTGAGAAGTGCATCAGCCAGGCTGGCACCAAGAAGCCAGCTCTTGCTGTCAGCGGCGAGGCAGTGAGACCCATCTCACAAGAAGTTAAATACATGAATAGCTCAGAAATCCTTCCTCTCTCCTGGCAGCTCAACATAAGGGCAGAATTATTTGCCATCTAGAACATACAGATAGCTCGGGGAATAACAGGCTGCATAAGAGCCTGTTACCAAGCTTGGTTTGGCGTCACACCTGCTCCTGGTATCTCACCAGACGTTGCACTGGCCACCCAGTGCCCTCGGATGTGGAGAAATAGAGAGAAACTAAGAGTTTTCATCTTCTTACTAGGTATGAGTTGACCGATGCTCACGGTGAATGTAGAGGGCAAGGTTTTACCTGCTGGACACAGATTCCACCACTGGCTGTTGCCTCACCCTGGGCTGCGGCGGTGGGGATTTTGCCCATCCTTGCCAGCCCACGAGAGCTGGCACAGCCCATGGTGGGGCTGAATCCTGGTTGTCCCTAGGATCAAACCTTGCTGTGGGCAACCCGGGAATGCCCCAGCGGGAGGGAGCATGGGGAGATGCCAGTCTGGGGGGGCCAGGACTGTGGGTCGGGTCCTCCCGGGGGGGTCCGGTTTTGTTTTCACTTTGACTGAGGATGTGATGGGTGAACCTCTGAAATTTGATTTGGGGTTTTAAGCAGTGAAGAAAGCTTGTGGCGCCTTTGGAGAAGACATCAATAGCTGGCATGCCTGCAGCCCTGCCCTCCGCCTCCCTCCCCTTGGCCACAAGAGAGGGAAAGGCACAGGCAAGAGGAGCTGGAACTGAGGTTGTGGAAAATGCTCTTTGTCAGAGGAGGGGAAGGGATTTTCATGCATTCTGTGTACATTCCTTCTGGGCTGGCTCTTGCTTTGCATTTTAAAATCTTGGTAACTTTCTTTTTGTGTACTCTGTCTGCCTTTCAGCTTTGTGGGGTTTTTTCCTTTTTTTTTTTCCTCCAGATCAGTTAATCTTGCCTGGTTTCATACCTCCCCTGCCCACCCCTCCGCAGCTGCCCCTCACGCTCTCCAGCGTGCCGGGATTGCCATTAGCCATTGCAGCGGCGGCGGCTGGCCGGGGTCTCGGGTGCAGGACTCCACCCTGCTCACCGGAGAAAAGGAGATGCCTCTGCCCGCCAGGCACCACACGCGCTCCAGAGCCGACGGGAGACGGGAGAGATCTGTTCGTTGCAGCGGATGTGATGTGAATCCCGACGCCTGCGCTCGGGCATGGAGCAGCCGGCTGGGGCCGGGTGGCTGGGCACCAGGAACGGTCCCAGCCATGGATGCGGAGGCAAGGCTGGACGGCACACAGGGCTGAAGTGATGCTGCTAAGGCCACGTGGCAGGTCAGTGATGGGAAAGCAAGCTGAACATCGCCATCCTTCAGCACAAGGACAAACCACCTCCTCTGCAATGGTAACTCTTCTTTGTTCCAGCTGCGGGACCTCGGGGACTCTTCCTTGTGACTTTGTTGATGGGCAGGTGGGAATTCCACACAGTTTGCTTCCTGCTCCATTCTGAATTCAGTTTGGCAAATATTTTGAAGTTAAGAACCATCGTAGGATATAAAAAAAAATATGTAAGAAACAACTTCCTCCATTTTGGCCAGGTTACTAAAACGTTGCTTTGTTTCTTCGAAAGAAAACTTTAATGGAGATAATGTCTTCCTGCAGAAAGGCCTGTTTTCATTGAAATGCTGTCAGGAAGATGATACAGAACCTTGTGCATCTGCTCTATACGAGGAGGAGAAAAAAAAGACATAACCAGAACGACCAGGGACCTAAATGCTTTAGTTGGGGAATCGCTACAAACCATGAGGCAGCCTGGGGACTGTCTGGGGCTTCAGCTTCTGTCGACCTTCGGACTCCAGACGTCTCTAGCTCTTCCTCATTCCCTGTGTCCCAGCATGGTCTCAATCCCGACAGGATTCAGACCTGTGTGATGCCCATACCACCAGAAAAAGATGCCTTCATTTTTCTAGCATGTCTTCTGCATCATTTTCCACTTCGCTGCAGGAGTCTCTCACTCCGGGCGCTCTGAGCAAGTTTGCAGCATGGCTCGTGTCTCCTATGATGCCTCTCGCCGAGGAACCCCCCTTGTTTCCCAGTCTGGGGGTGAAGAGAGAGTGTTGAGTTTCCCTTCACCTCATAGGATTTTGTAGGCTTGTCCTGTGGGGCCTTGACTCAACTTCATTCATCCAAACCCTCCTTTTTCCTTTTTCTTTTTCTTTTTTTTTAAAAACAAACTCTCTTCGTATATATGATAAATGCTAAAGACTTGGCCATTCTCTTCATGCCATTCACCAGACCGTAACACCAGGCTTGAGCTGCAAAATCCTCTCTGGGTGATGGCAACCTGGAATTGGCCATGATGTGTGAGAGTCTCCAAAGAGAGATACTGAAAGATAAAGTTGCTCAAGAGCTTTAAAACATGAACTGTGAGGATTCAGGGTGAAGAACAAGGCAGCGTCTGCCAGAAGGGAGGCAAAGCCCACGCTGGCTTTCAGAAAGCCCTCTTCAGTCAGCCTCTTGCTTCAGCAGCATTAGTCTTCATGTCTGCACCGCTCTGAAAGGAAATTTTGATCAATTTGTGTCTCTTTTAAGACCGCACATAGTGCACTTAATTTGTAGGTCTTATGCAAATAGCAACCACCGCTTATTTGTTTTTAAATACTTATCAGCAGTGATATATTGTTTGTTTTTAAACAAAGAAAGGCTAGTGTTTCGGTGATGTTTCTCGCTAATTGGAATTACTGTGTGGGATAGAGCAGAAAGGGTGTTTGCCTTTCAGCAGAGACCACGTGTAAGAGTGCTCTCCTTTGAGCAGAGCTGAATGCTGCTCACTGCCGGCTCCTCATCTGAAAAAGTAAAGTAAATATTTCAGCATTTAACAGCCTTTTTTCCATGCATCAGAGCTTTGGGGGGAGAACGCATTTTCATAATCGTACTTCATAACAATGCATTTGAATATATTTTGGGGGAAAACCAGAAAAGCAGGCTCCGGGAGAGGGCCTGGGCTGAAGTGCCAGGGTGCTGCGCGGGGTCTGAGGGAGCATGCCGGGGGGGAACGGCCCCCGCTCCGGTGTCCCCCCGCGCTGCTGCCCTCCCTGCAGCTCCTCAGGGTCACTCCTCTCCTTCTTGCAGGCTCATTCCAGGGATCACAGGGGCCCGCAGGCAGCTCTGATGCCTCCGGAGATGTACGGGTCACCGGAGTGCAGAGCAGAAATGAGGATGCTCGCCCCTGCAGATGCCACATGCGGGCACTGATCGGTGCCACACGGGGTGGGTCTGTCCCAGCGCTGGTTGCACAATTCCCAGCTCTCTGCAGCCCTGGCACTGCTTTACCAGTGCCGTGCTCAGTCCTCATCCCCACACCAGCGTCGCGCCGGGAGGAGGGTGCGTGGGGTCCCACCGGTTGGCTCCCGGGGAGAGCACGGGCTGCGGGGTGTTGTTGACAGGGAAACGCTCAGCCCGTACACTTGACACTGACAGGTCGTGGGCAAAGAGGATGCCGCCTTCCCTTGGCAACACGAGCGTCCAGTTCCCAACAGCGGATACGGTCAGAGCCTGAGGCAGAGCGTGAACCCAGACCCTCGCCCAGCTCCCTGTCTCGGGAATGCCACTGTACGAAATCCTAAGCTGCTAGGAAAGGAGAGTGGATCGATGCATGCTCACATCTTGAGAGAGCGATTTGAAGAATTACTCCTTGCCAGGATACGATGTGATGTTTTGTGAGAGGGAGGACTGCTGTGTCCCCTCCTTGGGGAAAGCTTTGAGATGCTGCATGAAAAATGAATGTGCAGGAGGTGTTGGTGATGAGCAGTGTCGAGGGAGATGGGGAGGGAGTTAGCACCCGGGTGTCTGCGGGTCACCTCAGGCACTGTTCTCCGTCGCAAATGGGGAGATGATCAAGTCAGAGTCCATCACAGCAACGCAATGGCATTTCTAGGGCATAGACTGCAAAGTCCTGGATGTGAGGACAAGCCACAGAAATGAAAAGCCTTGCAGCACGCAAGGGCAATCTGCCATCTCGCTGCCTGGAACAGGAGGGACCTCAACAGGACTTCAGCTGTGTGAGGCGACCTGTTTGCCTTCAGGACCCTCCCGCAGCAGGAACATTACCTGGTGCAAAGACAGAAATGCTCGACCCCTCTTCTCCTCTCCTCTCGGTGTCATATTTTCAGGGCTTGCTCAGAAGTCTGATTGCTCCTGCTGTCCTGGGGAATGGTGAGAGCCAGGAGGTCATCTCCTTCAGGAGACTTCTGGTGGTTGAGGTACATCGCCTTTCACACAGGTATCATCTTGGCTGGCTCTCCCTGGGCTACGGGGACCACCTGACCATCTCTAGACCTCAGACCATTTTTTTTTATTGCAGAAAACTTGGTTCTAATGTTAATTTTTCCAGTCGACAGAGCTGAGCCCAGTTCTATCAACTTGTAGGCCTTTTGTGAAGCTTGTTAGATGTCTGGGGTCCTTACCCTAAACTTTGAGGCTTAGGGAACGGTCTCGTTAAATAAGTTGGCATAATCTCAGCAGAGAAGTTTTGCAGTTCATGCCTATTAACAAATTCGACGATGCTTTTAGCTTTTCTCTTTTTTTCGTGGCCCAGAGACAGTGGGACAGACATACACTGTGGAGGTTTGTATGCATTTAGAAAGGGCTGGTTAATAACTAGAATAGCTGCTTCGATATTGGAAAGATTTTGAAGACCTAGGGAAGCTCTGAATGCAGAGGAGTATGGATATGATGGAGGACACCCTGCAGAGAAAAAGGGAGTGCTGGCCTGCAGGATATCCTGGGATGGGGAAGACTGAAGCAGATTGGCTGTCTGATGGCCTCTGTTGGAAATTATCATAAAATCTTTAAAGCAAATACAGTTCCCTTAAACTGAAAAGGTATTATTTGAATGCTCTCTGAAAGAAGAGGTTTGAACAGTATGATCTATTCTGTCTCCAAAATGTCACGAAACATTTATACAGCTGCTCAGTTGGCATTAAAATCTAGGTCTTCTGCGGGAACACGGCAAACAGCTCCAGGTCACTGGGATAAGTCCAAGACCTCAGGCAAGGGGTGGCTGGGGATCACTGGCATTGAGCAGCTGCTGCGGGAGCATCAGTCCAGCTCCTCCAGAACAGATGACCCCATGGCCACAGGCAACGACACGCAGCCAACACTCCTGATTTTAGCAGAAAAGGCCAGGTTGGAAACCAGTTTCCCTACACAACGCTAAGGACTGCTTCCTGAAATACCACATCCCGCGCAGCGAGTGCCGAAAGGGATGGAGAAAAGAAACAAAAGGAGAGGGAGGTGCCCTTATGGGAGGAGACATCCCCTGTTCCCTTGGCTGTGAGAGCGGGAGAGGAGCTCCCTGATGATCACACAGCCTCTCCTGATGGTGGGAGTGGGGAAGACACCAACCAGTCATTTTCAGAGGTCTGGCTACATCGGCAGAAGCACAGATGCTCTTTGTCTGCTGATCATCTCCTCTCTCCACTTGTCCTTTTGCTTGTAGCCTGTCTCACCTTCCTTCTTCCTCACTGCCCCCTCCTCTCCCTCCTTCTTGTCCTGAGAGGCTGAATCATGCTGCAGACACGCACAGACCCCTCGCTGCCTCCTCTGCTTTCTGCTGCGCTCTGCCACCCAAGCAGCTCTGCTCCGATGCCTGGGGGTAGCGGCAGGCACCACGGCCATCTCAACAACCACCGAGAGGAGATGGGAGGGTGATGGGACATGAGGTGGGAGGGTGACAGGACATGAGGTGGGAGGGTGACAGGACACAAGATGGGAGGGTGACGGGAGACAAGATGGGAGGGAGTTGGGGCACGTTCATGTCTTCCACCCCCTCGGGAGCTGCCCTGGGCGCTCACTAATCACCCGATGCAAGCACGAGAGTTTTCCTTCAGCCCGAGCAGTAAAGGACTGTGGCTTTGGGTGAATATCCCATCTTTGATCCTTTCTCGTGGCTGCGGTTCCCCGTTTACAGAGACAACCACAGCTCTTTGTATCTGCCCTCATTAACTCTTCTGAAGCATTTTCTGATCACCGAGATAAGGCTCCCGGTGTCTGAGCAGGGGCCGAGCCCACATCTCCACGTTTCCGATCCTGCCCCGACAGGTCCCTCTGAGCATCTCACCAGTGATTTGGGTATGTTGATGGTGGCAGCCGTCCCAGACAAACCCAAGGGGGGATGAATCTCTCCTCCCCTGGCAAGCACGCCTTTTGTTCCCCAGAAGGCAAACGTAGGAGGAGACCCACCTCGTGCAGGCTGCACAACCATGAGCTGCAGGCGAGAGCCCTGCGAGCAGCGCTCCATGGAGGACATGCCTCAGTTCCTCTGCTTCTCCTTCATGTGCATTAGGGGTTTTTTGGGGTCTGTGTGGGTTTTTTTTTCTTGCTTTTATCCTCCTAGCCTTTCTGGCAGGCTTTTGAACATACATAATGACTTGGAAGGTGCAGCAAAGGTTCTGGCATCCGCAGAGTATGGCGGGAGCGGAGCCAAGGCGCGGGGCCGCACAGTGGTTTCATCCCATTTGCAAACTATAAGGCTGCCTTTGAGCGGGGGGGGGCATTTCGAAAGAACATGTGCTAAACATCATGTTGGGAAGCTTAGCACATTAAGGGGAACAGCGTGCTGGCTACGGACAAATGGAAATGGTTTGCGATTTGTTATAGGAAAAGGGGAGGCAAGGAGCAGTCTCTTTTGATTTAGGGTTTAGTGCACAGCTCTGGCAGGGCAGGTAGGATGGTCTTCTCTAGGTCTTTTAGCCAAGCAAGTGTCAGAGCGGCATAAATCAGAGGGTTTTACCCAAGTCTGTCAACCCTTTGAGAAGAACTCTTTGGGATGTGAGAGCTCGCACACAAAGAGGAGAACAGACACAAGGTAACGAGACAGAAAGAGAGTCCTTAGGAAAATAAAAACCCAGACATCAATCAGCAACACGTGCTTCAAGCCTGGGCTCTGAAAAGCATCCCTCAGGCACCTGGGATGGCACAAAGCTGAGCTGCTCTTGCTCGGCACTGCTGTGTCCTGCATGATCTCACGTGCAAGTGTAGTAGGTGCCTCCAATTGCTCTGGAGTAAAAGAGAGACTAGCTTGTTACGCATTGATTTACCCACAGTGTTTGTGTAGTTCCCTTCTTGCCACAACAGAGGCCACGACATTTGATGTCCTGTGCTGGACCTTGGGTGATGAGGCTGCTCGCAAAACCAAAATACCTGCAAGACTGAAAGACTTCATCCATCATCGTGCTGCTTGGGATGGTGGTACGGAAGGAAGAGTAAACTTCAGAGCTGGAGTTGTGGGTGCTGAATGATGGGATCGGTTGGGTCAGGTTCCCTGGGATTTGGGAGGAAGGTTCAAAGCTGCAGTTAACAACTCAAAAGTCCCCTTCAAAGAAATTCCGATCTGCCCCTTACTTTCTCCACCCCAAGCCTGCAGGAGACCATTTTGTCAATGCTGGGACAGTGGGCAGGAGTCTGATGACAGCTGCAGCCAGACGAGAAGCCCCAAGGTCCTGCAGAAACAGAAGTGCTTTTCCAGACCTTTTTAAACTCTGAGCATCCACAACTGCCAGGTATCAGTTCTGGGAAATAAAAAGGATCAAAGAAGCAGAAGGAAAGCTGACAGTCTCTCAGCAAACGGAGCAGGGATGCTTGCACTGGCAGCAGGAGGGCAGGCGTCAGCACAGAAATCTGCCTGGCACACCCCTCGCTGCGGACCACAGCTCCTGCACAGCTTGGAGTCCGAGCATCCTCCGAGCCAGGCAGAAGGACCAGTTCGTGTTATCAGCTGGGGGTCTCGGCTGTGGTGTGCTGGACAAACCCTGGCCTGTTTTCCCTGGCACAGGTTGCCCAGAGAGGTGGGAGATGTCCCATCCCTGGAAACATCCAAAGTCGGGTTGGAAGGGGGTCTGAGTAACCTGATCCGGTTGAAGATGTGCCTGCTCACTGCAGGGGGGTTGGACCAGATGGCCTTTAAAGGTCCCTTCCAACCCAAACTGTGCTGTGATTCTGTCTCCTACCTGACTGACAAAAAAGCTGGTGTGAAAGCACCAAGTATGCACAGAATCAAAGTCCCTTCCAGCCGCTCCAGAGCCCAGCTGCGCGTTGGGGGATCTGGACCTAGGGCTGGATGTGGCTCCCCGTTTCCTGGCATGGTAGATCTCCCCAGTCTTGCCCCACATCAAGGTGCAGAGGGGAGGGGTCTTCAACGGTATCTCAGTGGCCGAGACATTCCCCTGCTGCTCTCCCCGCCGCAGCTGAAGCAGTCGCTCGTCCCACGCTGACGCCGCGTCGCGGGGGGCTGGAGCGATGCTTCTCCTGGCGCTCGCCCTCCGCCCCAGCACGTGAACGAAGGGAGGTAGCAGCTACCTGCGAAACGCAGGCTGCGGCTCCCGTTCTGTTTGCGTGGTGCCCAGCCCAGCGGCTCAGCAACCTGCTCTGCAGCACTACCGACATAAATGTTTAATAACCAATAACACAACACTGGCTGGGTGGTGACATACATCAAACCGCGAGGCATACACCAGGCTGCTCCTGAGCGGGGAAAAGCTTCTTCCCTCTGCATCACTTACAGCTTTAATGGATGTAGCAAATAAGTCACACCCGACAAGTATGAAAATGGCATTTCCCCTCTGCGATCTCACTGGGAGGCCAGCGCCGGCGGTTCTGACATCACTGCTAATGAAATCAATTCTGCTTTGCGAGGAGGACCTGGCGCTGCCCCACGTGCTGGGCTGAGTAAGAGGAGTCCCAGTCACGTGTGGGCAGTGGGACACGGCTGTGGGCAGTGGGACACGGCTGAAGGTGCAGGCCAGCCCCCTTCACCCCCTTCCCACCAGCAGCTCAAACCCTCTGCTCCACCACTCCCCCCCTTTTTCTTTTTCCATTTGTTTGCTCATTCGTGCTTTATTCTCTGCAATTGTCCTTAATGGAAACAGCATCTCAGCAGAAGTCACCCTGCAGGAAAGCTATAGCACAGAGGGATTTTTGTAGATGGCTTTAATAAAAACATTGAAGGTCTGTTGTTGTTATAGTGCTGTGTGATCCATTAAGTCTATTAAATACAACAGAGGGAAACTGTGAAAAAAGCCAGAGGAGGCCATGATGTCACGAGAAACAAATGAGCCGGGGCCGCTCTCCTGGTCTTCTCCAGTCTGATGGTACCACAGCTCTGCCCTGCGCTTTGCTGGCCATGCCAAGGGAGCGTGGACCCACATCTGCTTGCCCTTCCTTTGCCGCGTGTGCAGGCGTGTGTGTGCTTGGGTTCCCCTCAATGTGTAGCTTCTAGATATTAAATCCAGAGGATATTAAAGCCCAGGGCCCCCAGAGGCCCGCTCTTCCCCACTGTACAGAGGCTCCTCGACAGCGCACGTGTGCGGGATAATTGTTGGCTTGTGTGCGTGCGCAGGTGTCTCCGGGTACAGGCACGCTGCCGCTTTTGGGTGGCCCGCACCAGAAACAGCGACCGGCTGTGCTCTCTCCTCCCCATAAAACACTCATCAGCTGCGGCCAGACATGAACCTGGTGATGGGTGTTCCTCCTCTGCCTGCTAAAGCTCAGGTCCGGCTGCAGGCTTCAACACGGAGCCTAAACTGGGCTGAAACACAGCCTTCGGCTCGAGGACAGGCTTTCCGTTCTGCCCAGTACAAAGTGGCCGTGAAGGGGTGGGAGGACGATGCGCAGAGAGGCAAGTTTTTGCTGCTGGTGAGGTGGCTGTATGGTGTGAAGCGCCTTCTGCAAAGAGGGGAGGCGGACGGTCCGGCCGGGAGAGGGATGGCTGAGAGCAGGCGGTGGAGTCGCAGCGTGGGATCTCCTCGGCGGGGTGTGCAGAGCTCCAGCTCTCCCGCACCACCCCAGGCATCCCACCATCGCCAAATGGTCCTGAAATGCAAAGGCTGGACCTCCCTGAGCTCTGGGGGTGCCCTCTGCAAAGCCATGGGCATCGCCGCCAAACCTCACTTTATCTCTTGCACTGATTAATGAACATCTGGAAAGTGCTTGGAGATCTCTGGTGGAAGAGCGTATGGGTGCCATTTGTATTTAGCTCTTTATCTTTCATGTGTCTTTGCATCCTGGCTAGATCTCGCTCTGATCTAAGTCTTTGTTCGTAGAGAAAGGATTCAGCGAAGGGTGAAGATAGGAGGCTGGGAAGTGCGGAGACTGGAGGTCCGTGTCGGGCTGTTCACCCCCAGAGCAGGTAGCAGAAGATGCTTGCGGGGACGTGCATGACATGCAGGACTGAAACATCCCCAATTCCTTTAGCACGTGGCCATCCACCGTGCAACCAGGCCACAGCCTGGGAAACGATCTGGAGGCAGATTGTTCCATGAGCCCAAGGCGAGCAGTGGGGGGGGCTGGAGCCAGCGCCCTGTGGAAAACAAGCCCGGGCCCCCAGCAGCTTCGGGGAGCGCCGGCAGCGGGTGGGCATTCCAGCAATTCCCTGCGCAAACAACATGGGATAATCCATCTATTCTGTTTATTTGCACAAGATAATTTTTTTGTTGACATTCGAGAACCTTTTTCCTCTATTCCCCCTTCCCTGATGTTGCTATAAAACATTAACCCCCTGGTCTCACGGCAGCACACCAGAGCCCTCCCAGTGTCAAACCAGGGAAGCCGACGAGACCTTGACAGGCAGCATCCGGCCGCAGATGTGGCCATGCCGCGTTTTGAGTCCGGGCACGGCGAGCAGGGAGACGCGCTGCAGCCGCGTCCCCAGCTGGGCACAGGTCTCAGCCACCCTCGCCCGCCCGCAGCATCTCGACCCCTCGGCAGCGATGCCCAGGCCCCACGGCCGCTCTCCCCCGGGTCACTGCCCGAGTGGCAGGGTGCTCGCCCACTCCCTTCCCCGCGCCCGCAGCCTGCCTGCCCTCCCTCCGAAAAACCTCCCCCCTTGTTGATATTACGGCTGTCAGACCCAAATACGGGGCCCGACCAAAGTGCATCTAGAGGAGCGTGATGTTCCCAGCCACGGCCAGATGTGGCTTCTCAAGGAAGAGCGCAAGGAATCAGTCATGTGCAGAGCGATTTTATCCCTTGTGTAGCCTCCCACGTTCTGCCAGGCCATGGTTTATACTTCTGGAGTTGCTTAATAACCCCTGTTGGATCTGCCTTCAAAGAAGCCACCTAATCCCTTCTGGAAACCTTTTAATACCTTTGGCTACCACACTACTTTGTGGCAATGAATTACTACACGACTGGCCAGTCTTGTCTCATCGTCAGGCCCTCTGGCCAGACACCCTCCCTGGTGACTTCAGAAGGGTAGGCAGACTTCAAACAGAACCCCTTACCCTTGTGCACCCACCTTTCCAGTCCCCAGCTGCTGTGACTGTATCTGGTGGCTGTGGCACTCGGGAAGCTATGGACAATGTTTGGGAACAAAGCAGCAGAGAAGGGCTCTGGATGCAGGCTGCAGCATAGAAACAGTTTGTAATTCTTCTGCTGTTGCTGCCCTGGTACACGAGGGAAACATCACTTTTCCAGGAAGCCGTGCCACAACGTACTCACAAATACCAGCTTGGGCTTCTCAAGCCAAAAGAAGTAAAAGTTTCACAGCAGTGGATGTTCAAAACCTGCCGTGCAAGCTCGGAAGCCTCCTGAGCAGACGGTGATTTTCAATACCCAGACACAAGGAATCAGACACAGTGACCGTTCTCATGTTTGCCAGTTGTGCCTCTTTTGCTGGTTCTCCTCCTTGGGCGCGGTGGCTTAGCCGTCGTGCTGTCGTCGGTGCAGCGACAGGCCACGAGACGTGCGGGCTGCGCAGCACAACCCGCCGATGTCAGCGTGAGACGTTGGCTGAGGATCCAAACGGATTCGTGTCCTGGCTTCTCGGGGCTTCAGCTCTTCATCACGGCATTCAGTGGGTGCCAGTGTTGCTACCTGAGCACGGCTCTGAAACCTTTCCTCGCTCTCCAGGCCTGGCTGCATGGCAGCTTCAGACAGACGCATCACTCGCTGCGGGAGGACTGCAAGGAAATGCTGGCCACTCTATTTTTACCCCGCAAATGGAACGGCTGGAGTGTCTAATTTTGTACTAAACATACACCGGAGCAGAGCCCAGGGGTGAAGGGGCAGGCCCGCGGAGCCCGCGATGCCGCGCCATCGCAGCCGGAGCTCCCGGCTCCGTTCCCATGGGAGCACAGCGTCCCCGGAGCCGTCAGCCCCTCCGGCCACCACGGCCCCACCGGCTGCTGCAGCAGCAGCCACGGAAAGCAGAAAATAAACCAACAACAACTCCTGCTCGGTCTCCAGAGATCAGCCCCTCCTAGCCCCCGAAAATCTATTTTTGGCAGAATTATTGCTGTTTCCTGTTCCTTTTTGAAGCAACCTGCAGAGCACGTACAGCTGCTCGGCCGGGTCTTCATCCTCGGATTAAGACCTTGCAAACTACACTTTTTTTTCGCTTTTCCCGAAGCTCGGCGCAGTGGACAGAATGCAGGTGTCTCTGCACAGCGGTGACTCCACAGTAACTCGAGCAGGAGACCTCCTTGATTGCAAAGAGAGTGTTACCAGAATTGGGTCTGAATAAAGCAGTCTGGTCTTGGAATAACAATATTCACAGCAATAGACTGCATTATATAATGTACTATAATAAAAGATATTACAGTATTACCAAGAGACAGGAACGCGGAGGGAAGGAAGGAACAGACGTGACGATGATAAATCAATCTGGAGCAGAAATACCAAACGCAATATATTCTTTGTCTGCTTTTGTTTGAGGCTCTGATAGATGTTTCCAGGTTCAAATAAGAGAGCTCACAGGAACATACTCCTGCTCCTGCTCTCCTACTTACGCGTTAAGCTGATTTTATTAAACCACTCAGTAAACAATCATGGCAATGCATCTTTCCAGTTTCCCCCCGCCATGTCTCTGGCAGCTGTTCTACAGATGTCCCCCGCCGCGGAGCAGGAGTGGCTGCACTTACGGGCGAGATAATTCGTCTTACAATCGCTCCTGATGAAGATAACGCGGCCCTGAAGGACGGGGATAGCAAAATTGGTTCTAAAGATGGCCAATTAGGGAGCAAACGGCGCAAGAGGTGAAACGGGACGCAGTCCTCCCGGCGTGGGCAGCGGCGAGGGCGCAGCGCGGCGGGGCTGGGGCCGGCGGTGGGGCTGGGGTGCAGCCTTCCCCCACAGCATAGCCCCCCCCCAGAACTGCAGAGCCCTGCTCTCCTCAGCGAGGAGGAGAAAACTCTGCCCGTGGTGGAGACCACTTTACTGCCGTGGCTATACGGCAATTTAACTTGCGAGGCCTCCGTTCAGCAAGGGGCTTAATCATCGGTCTAATTTCAAACACTTAAGTAAGTCCCTTGACTTCAGGGCTTCTCTTCAAAGAGCAGCCCCGATATTTCGAGCGGCAAGCCCTGCTGAATCAGGCCCTTGGCTCTCTTCCCGAGCCTTTTCAGCTGGTCTTCAAACTGACCGGTCGCTTTTATGCGGGGCTTTTTTTTCTATCTTTGATGCTGTTAGTTCGCTTTTCTTATGACTTTTAACCAGAGGGAACAAGAGGACTGCGATTTTTTTTCTTTTTTTTAACCGTGGAAATTAGGAGGAAAAAAATGGTGACCTGCGACTTGATCGGAAGGTATCGGGCTGTCATTTCTCATAACGTCTCCCGGAGTTTCACTGCGCCTGTCACGCTGCTCTGGCCAGGCATTTTAATATCAGCGCTAAGGACAACGACGGGATAGCTACCAGCGGTCGGAACGGCTGTTCTGAGAAAGACGAATCCAGCATTCCTGAAGTGTTCCAGGTGGATTCGGGGTCTCCTCGCCCTGTGTTAAGGTGCAGCCCGACGCAGGGCGTGCAGCGGGGCCGGCGGTTCTGGCCGGAGGCTGCGAGCTGCTCTGCTCCTGCCGACGGCTCGACTGGGCTCGGCGTGTGCCTGCCTGTCCCTTGGCTGTCCCCGCGCTGCCACACGAACGGGGACAGCTGATGGATGACAGTGCGGCTCGGACAAGGAGGGCGAGTTACCACAGACAGCCCTCATCTCTGCCATGGTCCTTGACCCCTGAAGGCTCTGCTGAATAATTGTGATTAACAGCCAGGAGGAAGATGACTTTAGCGGGCTGTGGCTTTTCGTTTGCCTTATTTATCTTGACCAAAAAAAGTGACACTTCTTCCTTTTTTTTTAATGAGCCAGGGGAAAACATGAATGACTGCAGTGGCACCTTGCAGCTGGTCCCCGGCGGTGACGGGTCCAGCAAGGCGAGGAGGCAGAGCCGCGAGCCGCAGGTCACTGCTGCCTGCGGGCGCTGGGCTGACGCCGTGGTACCCACCCGCCGAGTGTCCCCCCTGCGTGGCCGGGGACAGGACCCGCAGCCGGACGGGGACGAGATGGGCCCTGTGCCCCATGGTGGGTCCAGCCTGCAGCTCCTGGCCGGCTCCCTGTCCTCCCCGGCTCGCAGAGAGCGGGAACGCTCCCCACACCTCCCTGAACACCTCGACTCACCCAGGAGGACGCTCCTCCAGCTTTCCTCCTCCTCTCGCACAGAGGGAGGAGAGCAAACCCCGAAGGGACACAAGGCCCGGGACCCCTTCCCTCGGGCTCATGCAGCGTCGTCTCCAGCCACCCTCACCCTGCTCCTCTCTGCTCTTTCCCCTTTCTCTCCTCCGATTTCAGTTTCCACCATGACTTCCCCTCCCTGCCACCTCTACACACGCCCCCTCCCTTTTTTCTCTCTGGATACCAAAGCAGATCAGACTTTCTTTAATTACAGATCTGTTTGTTGGTGGTGTCTCCAAGCTTCGCCTAGAAGCCACGCTGGCTCAGATGTTGTTGCGTGCAGGCTTTCTGCTTGGGTACACTTGTTTATTACTCGTTCATTAGCTTTTTTACATTGCTGGAGATCTGAGCCACTCACATGGCAAAGGAGGCTCGAAGTGACAGCAGTAAAAGCCCCTGCTAGTGAGATTATAGCCGCTTGCTGGCTCGGATGGGAGAGCTGGAGAGGGCAAGGGGAGAGCACTGCCATTGTGCTCGGCTGAAAGGCCCCTGTCAGTGTGCGTCAGGCAGCCTCCTGGAAGAAAGGAACTTTCCAAAACCCCATGAGAACTGGTTAAATTAACCCTTTCCCTGGTGGCCACCCTCCGAGAGGCTCTGGGCAGAGACAGGGGAGCTGCCTGCCCCCAGCGCCGGGCCCCACGCCGGGTGGTACCTCTGCCTTCATGGTCCTGCTCAGCACAAACCCCCTGCTCCCTCTTATGAACAGACTCATTTCAGGACAGAAACTCCAAAATCTTGAAATAATTCAAGCAGACAATTATCAGTCCAGCACCAAAAGAGCTCCACCTTGTCCTCACGTCATGAATGCCCCCAGCTCCCTGTACACACATGCAGGGCACCCAGCACCGCGCGGACCCCTTGGCCCACCCGACCGCACCTCTGCAGCCACCCAGGATGGTCACTTCATTCCTTCCGGCCCTCGTTCCTCCAAGAGCCCGCGGGAGAGGAGCGGTGAGGGGGTGCTGAGCCGTGCCCAGCGCGTGGCCGGGTGCTTGCTGCAGCTCCAAACAGTGGCAGCAGGCAGCGATGGAGTGTGTTTTGATTAAAACCAAACTATGCTCGATTGCAGAGGAATCCTGAATTAACAGAGCCGAGGAAACTGGGTGGTGAAGAGGCCAAATGGTCCCAACTGGCTGCTCCATGGCAGATTGTACAGCCTACCTACGGCCAGCCCCGGGACAGCCGGCTGCTGCAGGGAGCCACAGCATCACCGAGGGAGATGCACCCTGGCCTCGGCATCCACGGGCTCCCCGCCGAGCCCAGCCACGGACAGGCAGCGCTCGTCTCCGAAGGCCACGCTCCTCCGAGCTGCGCCCGGGCTGGGCTGCGGCGGTGCGATTCGTTAGGGCGGTCGGGGTGATTGCCGGCACGGCGAGGGAAGAGCCCGGGCGTCCCGGGCAGCACGGCAATCACCCGGGGCCCTGCTCCCGGGAGAGGGGCTCATGGCTACGGCGGCAGAGGGGTTTACACTTCAACCTGACAGATGGGCCTGGGCTGCTGCTGTTTATATGGCATCTCCCAGAGGCGAGCAGGCGGCTCCCGGCGAGCACCCACCTCCCCGCTCCCAGCCGGGCTGCCGGGCTCAGAGCTCCGTGCGCGGGGCAGCAGCGTGACCAGGCTGGGGATGCCCTCCAGACACCTCCCCAACCCATCCCTCCCCATCAAACACCACCAGCGGCATCACTGGGGTCTCCCAGGTGTCACCCTCCCCGACCCATCCCTCCCCGTCAAACACCACCGGTGGCATCACTGGGGTCTCCCAGGTGTCACCCTCCCTGACCCATCCCTCCCCGTCAAACACCACCGGTGGCATCACTGGAGGCTCCCAGATGTCCCCACTCCCGCGAAGCCCCCAGTGACCATGGCCTGATGGCGTGGGTGGCTCGGAAAGGCTGACTGCCACCACGCAGGCTGCTGCCACACGCACCTAGTGCCCGTCCCCACTAGAAGCCCTCTGCAACCAGCCACGTGGACGGGTGGGCTTCTCCGCGCCCACCTCGGGACCTTTCCGCTAAGTCAGAGAGAAGAAAGGTGCCAAGAGCACACGGCGGGGGGCCCTGGCGTTTTGTTTCGCGCAGCCTCCCACCCAGCGCCCTTCCCCAGCGGCAGCAGCAGCGCTAACGAACGCACCCGCTAATGGGCTGGAAGGGCTTTAATTGCTTCCCCGCCACCCCCGCTGCCGGAGCCGGCGCTCCGGGGCACACGCGTGAGAAAGGTTTCCTGTCACAGTTTGCAGTGTTCCGAAGGAAGGGCATTTCTTCCCGACTCCTAATGAATATTGCAAATTCCGAGGGCTGGAGGAGATGAATCCTGCCAGGCCGGATCGCGCTCTGCAGAAACACTTTGTCACTAGCTGTTCTCGTCATGCGCGCTTTAAAAGCCCCATAAAGCCCAACTCCTGAGTACGGACAGCGAATGTCTTCAAAGCCCGCACCGACAGAGTCTCTGGTTTCAGGTCATGGAAATGCCACTGTCACTTCGATGTCTGAATGTCCCCAACACGTTGTCAATAGGGATGTGAAACGCCCCGAGTCCCGGGAAGGCAGACAAAGGGAAGCGGGGCGGTCAGCGGCTCCCCGGCACGCAGCCGGCCGAGCCCGCGCGGCCCTGACCTGGGAAAGTTTAGCCGCTGGCTGGGGCACCCGCTCCGCATCGGCACCCGAAAAAAAGAAAGGGAGAACCCCTCAGCTGTGCAGCACGGGTGCGTGCCACCCCACCAAGGCACCGGGAGACGGCCCGCGCGGCTTCTCCCGCTTCGGGATTCCTGCGTGTGCTTGTGCCCGCATCCAGCACGCATCCAGCACGCACCCGGCGTGCATCCAGCTTGCCAGCACACATCCAGCATGCACCCAGCACGCATCCAGCACGCATTCGATATGCATCCAGCACGCATCCAGCACGCATTCGATATGCGTTCAGCACGCATCCAGCACACCGCTGTGACCCACTGGCATTTGGAAGCTTTTCTGTGCAGTGACAGCCAGAAGCCAGGGTGATGGGCAGCGTCCTGGAAAGCTGTGTAAGCTGCGCGGGCATGGGCACGCTAGTTGCATGGGTGGGATATGAACATAAGCACAGTAGAGTAGTGGTAACAACTGTACATTTAGAACTAGAAGAGCAATCTCTACCCAAGTTAGCGTGATTTTAAGGAAAGCCGAAATGGAGTTGGCAGCGCACCTGAGTCCTGTTAAATTAATCGCTAGCTGACTCTGCTGCCTCTTTTTCAGCTGAGCTAGATAATAATATTGCTTAATTTCCAGCGGTGAGACGTTTCTCTAAAGGGAAGGGATGAGAAGGAGAAACCTGTCGTGCCTCACGTGAAGGTCAGGATTTACGTGAGCGGAGCGGGGCTGTCCCGGGGCGGCTGTCGGCTGGCAGAGCCAAGCCCTGCAGATGAGAAGGGACCGGGGGTGGCATTGCCCCGGGAGCAGCTGCTTGTGCAGGTGGCTGTGGGAGTGGGGAGGGCAGCGGAGCGGGGATGCAGACGGAGGGCTCCGGGCAGGCACGGCTGGCATTGGGCTCGGTGGGCAGCACCGCGGCCCCGGCATCCCTGCGGCACCGGTGCTGGGACAGCCACTGCCGTCTCTGCAGCCGGAGCTCGTGCGACGGGGCGTTTAGAGAACACTGCTAGCACCTGAGTAGTGTTTGCTGATAGCACTATGTCAATATTTTTGTCAAAACATCACATTTTATGACAGATCATTATAATATTTGCTCTGTGCATGTTATTTGTTGTGCTCCTTTAAAATACAATGTATTTACCTGTATCAACTGAGCGTTAAAGTACACGGCAACACACTTCACATGGCCGGAGGATGCTCATGTGTTGCCACCGATATTTACTAATAATGTCTACAAATATTTAAACAAGTGAAACTTTGGCCCAGTGAACCCAAACGTTTCGCCTGTGCTGAAAGCAGCGTGGCAGAAGCCGCGGAAGGCGAGCACCCCTCGCAGCGGGAGCGGGCAGGGCAGCAGCGCTGAAATAACCGCTCTTCTGATGCCCTGGGAGCAGCCATCCCCACCGCGCCGGCAGCAGCGAGGACCCACACCCTGCCCCGGTGTCGCCGGGCTGGGGCAGCGGCCGCGGGGCTGCCCCTGCCCGTCACCAGGTCCTCTCGCTTCTCCCCTTCTTTTGGGATAATTGCCAAAATCTCTTGCTTCTACGCCTTCCTCCACGTTTTCACCCCCTTGACCATCCGGTGCTTTCTTTTTCTGTTCAGTCTCGTTGCTGTGCGCGTTCTCCCAGCAGCCTTCGGGCTTTGCACAGAACAAACACTGAGATTAAAGCTCATTTTTAATCTCGGGTATTTTTGGTAGTGTTTTCGCACTGCTGTTTCTTATTTCTCCTATCCGTTTCGGGGTAATCACATCTCAGATAGTTTAAATGCTTTCATTTTGCAGACGCTCTCCCAGGGAAACAGGAGACAGACAAGCTGTTTGAAAACCCTCAGTAGTATTCACTTCCCCATTTTATTTAATTTTTTTTTTGTTTTAAAACTGTCAGTGCAAAACAGCGAAGGAAAATAGCTACAGCGGTGAGGAGTAACTAATTACAAAAAAAAAAAGTCCAAATATTTTGGTAGAACAGAGCAAGAGTGAACGTCTCCATCCCTGGGCCCCACCGGCAGAGCGGGCGCTACCTGCACACCCCGAGCCCGCCGGGGAAAACGCTGAAGCAGCAGCGTGTCCTGACATGCGTAGCGAGCAGCAAGCTGTCACTGCTCTTACACGGAAAGAAAACATTTCAGATGAAAAACTGTTCCCAGAAGGAAGTTCTTAGGCTGCTTCTGTTTGCAAGAAGACGCTGGGCACCGCGGCCACGGCCTCTCCAGAGAGCGGGACGCCCAGCGATGGGGCAAAGCAGGTCCTTAGCAAGCATTTGTTTGACCATCGGAAAACATTCCTTGGAGGCATTTTAATTTCTGTACAGGGAGATTCCTAGCAAAATCCGTCATTTCAATACTGAGACAATAAAATTTTAAGGAAGAAACAGGAATATTGGTTTCCTGGTTTGTTTTTTTTTGTTGTTGTTATTAAAAGAAAAAATAGACAAAGAGTAATAACAGTGCACAGCCTCGTACAAGAAAATGCTTGAAGTCAGCTCGCTCTGACTGCGCTGAAAGCCGAGCCGGCTGGGTTTGCAAGCAGCAGGCGCGCGGGACGGCAGCGCGGGAGCTTCCCGATGGAGAAGACCCACACAGCTCCCCAGCGCCCGGCACGGCTCCACCTGGGCCCTTGGTTATCGCGGGGAACAACTCTGCCCTGCTGCTCCCCTCTTGTGCCGGCGTCCGGGGGCCGGCAGCACAAAGGGATCCCGCTTTGGTCTCAGAAGCGCCCTGGACGCCCTTCTGTGGCCTGGCAGAACAAGGTGCTGCCTCCCGCGAGGCTGCAGCAGCGCTGGGGTGAACGCGAACACCAACAGTCGTTATTACGGGAAGCAGCACCCGACTGCGCAGAGCCTGTGGCTGTTCTGTGCCGCTCAGCATCGATATTCACAGTGGTCTGGAGCCAGAGGGGCGAGAAAAACCACTTCATCTTAGCAAGAGGTAACATCCACGGAGTTTTACCATCGCAGCGTGGGGCTGCGGCGTTGGTGCCATCCTCGGCAGCACGGGCTCCTGCGGCCGGGTCCCCGGGGACCCCGAGACCCCCGCGCCCCAAAGCCCCTCGCTGCACGGCGCCGGGCTGCTCCGTGAAGCAGTAAGTAGGGCAGTGGCGGGGGTCCCACTCCCCACGCTGACATGATCGGCGGCGATGAGCTCGCTTCCGCGCTGCTCCGCTCCGGCCACGCACTTGTCAGGAGCCATCGCTTCCGAGCCAGGGGCCACGAGCCCCGCGCCACCCCGTGCCCCCCATCTTGGGGTGCTGGAGCCCTTGGGGACCTGTGCTGAGTAGTTGCAGCACACCGGAGCATCCCCCGGCCGAGGAGCAGCCACGGAGCAGTGGGCTTCTCCCCCTGCCTGTCTGACAGCCTGCACGGCTGCGCGACGCGGCCTCGGGACAGCACGCGCCGGGCTTTGCAGACAGATCAAGTTTGAGTTCTGGAGCTGCGGGCCAGGCTGGCTGAACAAAGTAGGGTACGATTTCTCTGTTTTCTCTCCTGTCTTGGTGAGACTGCAGCCACCTGCTAGAGCCATCCGCGGTGAGCTCGCCCAGAGGGACCGTGAGTGACCAGCACAGGCGGACTCAGGGACACAAAATCTCCTTTTCCTGCTTCCATGCAAGCGCTCCGGACAGCCACGGGTTAGGGAGAAGGGGGCCCACCCGAGCTCGGGCAGGGGAGCAGAGCTGCCTCCAGCAGCTTCATCCTCGGGGCGACTGCCCTCGCTGCCCCGTCTCCTGGCTCTGCACCGAGGCTGTGTCCGAGCCGGGCTGAGCCAGGAGCAGCAGCCATTAGTCCAGAGCCGATGGCAGAGGCACGGGCACGCGGCTCCCCACCTCCGTCAGCGGCATTTACCAGACAATCTCGCCGGAAGACGTCGGTGCCGAGCGCGGAGCAGTCTGCTGTCTGGAAGCCGGCTCTCCCGCAGTGCGTGGGGCGAAGGGCCACTCTGCACCACGCGGCCGGGTGCACATTACCCCCGTGTCCGCTGGCTTCACAGCCCAGCCCGTGCCCACCGCCTCGCAGGCAGCCGTGCCCCCGCGTCGCACGCACCGCGCACTCCGGCCCTGCATCCGCGGCGAGGTGGAGATGGGCGAGGAAGTGTTGAGAGGAGACCTGGCGAGGGCCCACACACAACGCTGTCCCGGTGCCTGGAAGTGGCGTGTGCCAGGCTCAGCAGCCCTCTTGCTGGCTGCACCTCGCAGCCGCTGCCAGAGCCGCTCTGACGTGTCCTGCCCCAGTTTGTATTGTTAAGTAGTGTGTTCTCCCAGCAGCGCTGGAGCTGGAAGCGATGGGCAGCCTGGTCTGCAGAGGTGCCCGCGCAGGAGGACTGTCCCCTTTCCCTGGAAGCTCCGAGGCGCTGCCTCGTCCCAGCTCTGTGCCGCAGAGGGGACGGCAGCACGGAGCCGGTGGTGCCGGGAGGAGATCTGCAGCAGCACAGCATCTTGCTCAGCTTGTGCCCAGGCATCGTGTGAAGCGGCAGAAAGCCACCACGTCCCCTTGGCTAAGCCCACACCAGCACCTCCCGGGCACCTCTTCCATCACCCAAATGCAGAATTTTTCCCTGGCCATATCCACTCCGGAGCAGCAGCCCCAGCCTGGAGGGGCTCAGAACCCCTTGCCTTGGTGGGGGTAGCAGGGGGTCTGGACCACAGCCTGCAAGGGACTTCAAACTCCAGCCACCCCCTCCCCTTCCCTACTCCCCGCGAAGTTCTTGCTCTCCGGAGCGCTAAACGCACGTGAACTTGGGCCCCATTTGTTTACAGGCTGACGTGACCGGCTCCCAGAGTGCGTTTACAGAGAGATTCTTGTACGTGCTGCGTGTCGGCGAACTCTTCCCTCCCCCCCGGCTCTCCCATCCTCCCCCCTCGTCTCCCCGCCATACGGACACAGCTGAGCAGCTACTAGATATTCCGAGCCGTGAAGGTTGATAAACAAAAGTGAGATAGGACATGGCACCAGAAAGACCTCAGCTAATGGAATTTTTAAGCTACTTAATTTGGGGGCTTGTCAACCTTGACAGCAACCCGTTAATAAATGATGTGCTGTAATTCCCACCGAGTTCAGCGGGCGTGGGGGCCAGGGCTCGGCCGAGGGGGACCCAGCCGGCGGGAGACCCCCGCATGCAGCCGAGCGAGCTGAGGCCATGGGGACGGCGCTGAGCGGGGACGGGTGGGTTGCGGGGGTCCAGCTGAGACACGGTGCTGCCAGCAGCCCCCCCAGTGCCC
>Ga0065711_1008544_pt1 | contig 29024 bp, 20 predicted proteins | sample Hoacrofraction12_FD_59098 | JGI IMG/M metagenome (GOLD analysis project Ga0065711, IMG submission 59098) | Hoatzin crop microbial communities from Cojedes, Venezuela - Epithelial fraction 12 v2 (version 2) | ecosystem: Host-associated > Birds > Digestive system > Esophagus > Crop | place... | reverse complement strand
AAAATTTAATAATTATGAGTCTTATCTATGTTATTGGTCTTGTACTCGCTATACTGGCAGTGCTTGACATCTGCAAAAAGCCCATCAGCACTGGTGGCAAGATTATCGCTTCCGCACTTGTACTTCTTACAAGTTGGATTGGCCTTCTGGTTTACTACCTTTACGCCAAGGACCACATCACCGAGTGGCTGAAGTAATTGCAGCACACAGAAACACGAAAGGGAGCCCGCGGGTTCCCTTTTGTGTTATATTGGCGTATGTAAGCCGCTAGAATTCAGCGATTACTGCGGTTTTTGCGGGGACTGAGTAATCGGCGGGGTCAAAGGTCTCTCCGGTTATTACATTCGTGGCAGTTCCCAGTCCTGTTGTAATCTCTGCATAGTGGTCCCAAGGCACCCTCTGGGGTTGGTTGGTATTGTTGACGAAAACAAACACTGTGTCCTCATCGTTATACCTGAAGTACCCGTAGGTATTGTCCCTACTCAGAAAATGCATCGTCTTCCCATTATGTATCACGCTCTTACCCTTCCTCCAGTTAAATAGTTTAACTGTGTACTCATAAATATCAGTGGCATTTGGTGCTATGGTCGAACTTGGCTGTCCGCCCCTGACAACATCTCCCAAAATTTCTCCGTTGTCAGGGGTGGAGCTGCCAAGTTCGGCCTTTTGAAATAGGTCTTCAGGGAAATCTACGCGTTTGGCACCGTCGCTCCAGTCACTGCCGGGGGCTTTGCTGAAGAACATTTCATCTCCGTTATAAAGTTGAGGGATACCACGCATTGTTGCCAACATGGCGAGGGCCATTTTCATCTTGGTGGGGTCCTGGTTGAAGGTATCCCCTAGGCGGCCATGGTCGTGGTTGGCGAGGAAGATCATCATCTTGCTAAGGTCGTGATACACAGCATCATGGCTCAGGCAATCGTACACGCGAACCATGCCGTGGCCCCACTCCGGGTTATCACCACCCTCGCAAAGAGCAGCCACAATGGCCTCTTCCAGAGGGAAGTCCATGATGCTGGGCAGATTGCTGTCGAAGCCGTCCTTGTTCTCGTTACCGCCCTGCCAATAGGCCAACTGGTCGTGGGTCGAAATCCAGCACTCCCCTACGATGTTAATCCAAGGATACTCTGCCAAAACGGCCTTGCACCAATCTGACATGGGGTTTTTCTCGTTGTAGGGATAGGTATCTACGCGGATGCCATCGAGGCCTGCGTACTCTACCCACCAGATTGCCCACTGCTTAAGGTACTGCAGGGTGTAGGGGTTGTCAAGGTTCATATCGGGCATCATCGGCACGAACCAGCCGCTTTCCTGGATGTTCAAATCGTAGAGCGAGGCGTTGGGGTCGAAGTTGGCGCTGAAGTCGATATTGGTCTTGGTGTATTCGGGGAACTGGTGAATCCAGTCTGCAAAGGGCAGGTCGCTCATGAACCAGTGGAAGGTGCCGCAGTGGTTGGTCACGATGTCGTTAATGACCTTGATGCCCTTCTCGTGGGCCTTGGCTACCATCTCCTTGTAGAGTTCGTTGGTACCAAAACGGGGGTCAATCTTGTAGTGGTTGGTGACTGCGTAGCCGTGGTAGCTCTCAAAGTCCTGGTCGTCCTCGGTCACGGGAGTCAGCCAGATGGCTGTCGCGCCTAGGTTCTTGATGTAGTCCAGTTTGTTGATAACTCCCTGGAGGTCACCACCATGGCGTCCGAGTGGAACATCCTTCTGAACGCCCTGGCGGCATCCTTCAACAGTGTCGTTAGTTAGGTCCCCGTTTGAGAACCTGTCGGGGAAAATCAGGTATATCATGTCGGCCGTGGAGAAGCTCTCGCGGGCCTTGGTGTCCTTCTTGCCGATTACATAAGGGTAGGTCAGAGTTTGGTCATCTCCCTTGAAAACGAGGTTTGCTGTTCCTTCTACGCCAGGCTTAATGTCCATGTCAAGGAAGAGGTAGTTATTGCTCTCGGCCTTGTGTACTTCCTTGATTTTCACGCCTTTAAGGCCTTCCACGCTGGCGGTGTAGTCACCGATTCCAGGGCCATTTACCAGAATCTGCAGATTGGTGGTCATGCCGCTCCACCAACTTGGCGGCTCCACATGCGCGATATATGCGGGCTTGCGGAGAAGCAGATAGCCGTATTCGGGAAGAGTGTAGTCGGCACCTGTCTTTAGGCCCTCATTCTTGAGCAGGTCGGTTGCATCGCTCCAGCCTGCGGGCATCTGCACAGTACGGGCCTCGGGGCGGGTGTTTACCATTACGAGATAGTTATCCTTCTCCAGAATCAGCACGTCGTCGGTAGAGTGCGATTTGTAGGGGCCTTTGTGGATGCGGGGATTCTCCTTAAACACCTTAATCAGAGCGGTATAGGCTTCCCTGACATCGGGGTTGGCGCTAAAGTCCACGGGCACATGGTTGAAGAAGTTAATCGTGTTTGGATATGCGACTTCCTGCTCGCCGTAGACCAGAGCTGCGCCATTCATAAACACGGCTGCGACCCATGCGGAAAGTGCGCCCTGCTTGCCACCGAACTCATCCACGGTGCTCTTTTTGGTAGCCTCGTCGTGGTTGGTTGTAAAGCGCAGCTTAACCTTGCCGAACGGGATTTTGGCGTACTCGGCGGCGTCTGCCTCAATCAGGCTCTTGGCGCTTAGATTTTCGCCATAGACCTGGCGAAGAACCGGCATGTAGTCCCATGCGTAGTTCATATCGAAGCCCGATGAGAAGTTATCGGGGCTATTACCTTCGGCAAGGAATAGCAGGTTGCGGCCTGCCTTTTCGCGAAGGGTGGAGATACATTCGCGCCAGAAGTCTGCGGGCACAAAGTCGGCTACATCGCAGCGGAAACCGTCTACGCCAGCATTCTCGACCCAGTAAAGCATGGACTTTATCATCTCGGCCCGCATGTCCTTATTGTCGTAGTTCAAGTCTGCGACATCGGTCCAGTCGGTGCCTTCGGGGAATACGATTGCCCCGTCTGCATTGGTCGTATACCAGTCCGTATGGCCTTCCAGTATCCACTTTGCATCCCAAGCGGTATGGTTGGCGACCCAGTCCATTATGAAGGCCATGCCACGCTGGTGGCAGCCGTCAACCAGAGCCTTAAAGTCCTCAAATGTTCCGAATTCAGGGTTTACGGCGCAGTAATCAGAGATGCTGTAGGGCGAGTTTTTGCTCTTCACCTGGCCGATTGGATAGATTGGCATTACCCACACGACATTGGTTCCCAGCGCCTGTATTTCATCCAGGTGTTTGCTCACTTCGGCGAAGGAATTGTTGGCCGCAAAAACCCTCGGATTTACCTGATACATAACCACATCCGAAGGTGCAGGCACCTCATACCCCACCTTGTTTTCAGTCTTCTTTGTAGCACATCCTACCAGCAAAACCGCCAGCGAAACTATAGCAAAAACTTTTTTCATATCTGATATTTTTTACGAAGCAAAAGGGTCGAGGGCTGCGGTGGGCTTGCCGTTAGAGAAGGCGCCGTAGTCGTAGTTGTTGCGGGAGTGCTCGGATTCCGGCTCCCAGTAGAAGATACCCTTGAACCAGGAGTAGGACGCGGTGTTGTCCATCAGGTACTGAAGCGCAGCCTTAGCCTTGGAAGAGTCCGACACGGGCATGCCAAACTCCACAAGCATAACCGGCTTATTATAAGCATCATGCAGAGCCTTAAAGTTAGATACGGCCTGATATGTCTTGGTAGTCCAATCAGGATAGGAATTGCTCGACGAATCCCAATACGAAGGATACAGCGACAACCCAATCATGTCAAAACTAGCACTCTTGACAAGATTAAAGAACCACTGGTTTTTGGTCAAATCCTCGGCGCTACTATGATGCAGAATCACCAAAGCATCGGGATAAACGGCCTTGACCGCCTTGTAGCCAGCATTTGCCAGAGTGATGAACCCAGTGGCCGAACTACTGCTAACGCTGCCAACATCCCAGCACATACCCGTATTGGTCTCATTGCCAACCTGCACCCAAGCCACATCAATCTTATTGTCCTTCAGGGTCTGAAGCACATCGGTAGTATGCTCTGCAAGAGCGTTGGCCATCTGGGTAACATTCATCCCCTCCCATGCAGATGGAATCGTCTGCTTCGAAGGGTCAGCCCAAGAGTCCGAATAATGGAAATCAATCATGATAGCCATACCCAGAGCCTGAGCACGCTTGGCCTTAGCCAGAACATCAGCCTTGTTGCACCAGCCGTCCGAAGGGTCAACCCAAACGCGGTAACGCACTGAGTTACAGCCAATTGACTGCATCAATGCGGTACACTCCATCTCACTTCCCGAAGCATTGTAGAACTTGTATCCCTTGGACTCCATCTCGGTCACCCAAGAGATATCCGCACCCTTCGCAAAATTGGGCACCTCGGTGCTGGTCGTCACCGTAGGGGTCGTATTCTTTTTATTCTCCGACCCGCTCCCAGCCTTCTTGCAACCAATGCAGAGGACACAAAGGGCCAGCATCAAAATATATCTTTTCATACGCTAGTACTGTTTGAAGACAACCGAAGAGTTACCACCAAGAGTCACCTTGTTGCCATTGACAGAAACGCTGCCAAGCTGGGCCACAATCTCATCCAGGTCGCCCGTAAATGCGGCGCTCACCTGCCCAGAAGCCACATTGTGAATCACCAGCATCTTATTGCCGGCAGAGTCAGTCATGTAGTAGGCTGCAAGGGAAGAACCCAGCGAAGAGTTGTAAGCGGAGATGGTGCCATTGGCAAGGGCGGCGTACTTGCTGCGGGCGGTGCCAAAGGTCTTGTAAACATTCAGAATCGAAGATGCATCCTCTTCCTGAGCCTCAACGGAGATGTCCGAAGTGAGCATGGAATTATCCACCTTGCCACCAAGGGTTCCACTTGCCACTGCCCCACTCTTGGTCCACTTGATAGGAGTGCGGACATACTCATCACCTTTATTGTCACTCTTAATGCCATAATAACCAAGTTCCTCTCCCTGATAGATAAAAGGCTTGCCAGGTGCGGTAAGAAGCATTGCAGCAGCCTGCTTTTCCTTATCTGCTGACTTGCTCAAGATACTACCGGTGCGATCTTCATCGTGGTTGGAGAGCTTCTGCGACATCACAGCATCGCTGCGAGCGCCAGAGAAGGTGTTCTGGTAGGTCACGAGGTTGGATACCCAATTGCTGGCGTTCTGATTGTTCAGAACCTCACTCAGTCTCCACCAGAAGCTGAAATTGAATACAGAAGGCAGCCCCTTAAGGTAAGAAGAATAAGGTGCGCCGCTATCATTATACTCATTGAAGACCTCACCAACCATGAAGATATTATCGGTATGGCCCTGAGCCTGATAGGTAGCGTTGCAGTGGTCATACCACTTGCCCAGGAAGGTGGGGTTCTCATCAGAACCAGACTTATGGTAGATATGCTTAACGGCATCCAGACGAAGGCCATCCACGCCCATCTTAATCCACTTATCGGCAGATGCAGCCAGGTCCTTGAAAGCCGCAGATGTCTCGCATGAAGATGCAGCACCGTAGTTCAAATCCGCAAACCAGGAGGTCTGGAAATGAGAATGGAAGTAGGTAGGGTCGGTAAATGTGACATTTGCAGGGTCAAATGAACCGGTGCTAGGATACAGAGTAAATGCAGAACCAAGGGAAATGGTGCTTGAGCCTGCCTTTGCGCCGTATTTGCTGCCGGTATTCCAGTTGTCGGCCTTACGGACGAGGAAGCCCCAGTCGGACTCAAAGTCAACTACCAGCGAATAGGAATTAGAGCCGTCAGAGCGGAAATAAACCGTAGTACCATTGCCGTAATACAGGTTCCAGCCAACTGAAGAAGATCCAGAATATGTAGACTCAGTGGTCTCCGTAACGGTAATTGTAGGGTTGGTAGATGAAGTGTTGAGGGTGAACTTAAAGCGTCCACTTCCACCTGCATTGTCGCAAGCGAACCACTCGCCAGAGTTGTAACCGCCAGAGCCTTCCCTTGCAATCATCGCAATCTTGCCAGCCTTAATATCGGCCTCAGGGTCCTGCGAGAAGATGTAGTAATCGCGGTACTCGCTGCTCTCGGAAGCCTCGGCAGACTTGAACCACTCGTGGTCGGTACCCGAATGGTTAAGCACATAGTCCAGATAAATCTTGATGCCTTTGGCGTGAGCGGCATCAACCAGAGCCTGAAAATCAGACTCAGTACCGAAATCGGGGTTAACCGTGTAGTAATCAGTCACATCGTAGCCGTGATAGCTCATGCAGGGATGGATTGGAGAAAGCCACAAAGCACTTACGCCCATGTCCACGAAATGGTCAAGATGGTTCTTAATGCCATTGAAGTCACCGATTCCATCACCATTGCTATCTGCGAAACTGTACACCAGCAGCTGGTAGGTGGTCCCTACGAAACTCAGGTCAGGGTCTACCTCCTCTACTGATGGCGTAGGGTCGGTCTTCTGCTTCTTGTTATCGGGGTTATCCACCTTCTTGCAGGCGGCCAAGGCCAGTACGGCCAATACGATATATGCTACTCTTTTCATATTGTCTATCAATAAATTAGGAGGCAGAAGGCCGGTCAAGACCTTCTGCCCAAAAGGATTTTAGAATGCGCTTATGGTAATAGTCTCTGCTGTAGAGTCATAAACGATTCTGTACTTGCTGCCTTCTGTGGGAACCTTGATGTTGCCACTTCCGTTAGAAGTACTGAAGGCCTCACCCAGAGTGCAGGTATAAGCATCAGCCTGAGGGCCACCACGGTTGATGTCCCATCCGCAGTCGTAGCGGAGCTTGAACTCACCGGTAATGGTGTAGCCAGCCTCCCAAACGCCTGTAGAGGTCTCGGTCATGAAGTAGTCAACACCCCAAGAGGTATCCTCCTCTACATTTCCGATCAGTGACCAAACGCCCTTCAGGGTGATAGTCTCTGCGCTAGGGTCGTAAACGAGCTTGACATACTTGCCCTTAAGGCTTTCGTTGGAGATATTGTCACCGCCCTGATTTACAGCGAATGCGGTTCCAATCTCGCCGAAGGTACCACCACGGTTGGTGTCCCAAGAGCCTTCGTAACGGATCTTGATGTCACCATCTACCTGGAAGATTTCACTCTCGAAGGTTCCGTCGCTCTTAGGGCTAAGGAAGAGGTCGGTATCCCAGCTGGTTCCCTCGTACTGACCGATTACAGACCAGTTGCCTGTAACAGGGTTAACGGTAATGGTCTCCAGTGAAGGATTGTAAACGACCTGATACTTAGCGCCAGTGGTAGGCACAGAGATGTTTGCGCCGTTAGCCTCAACTGCGAATGCGGCACCTGTGCTGGCAAGGGTGCCACCACGGTTAACGCCCCAGTCTGCAGCGTAGCGAATCTTGAATTCACCGTTGATGGTGACAGGGTCGCTTACCCAAAGGCCGCTTGCGAGTTGCTTCATGTTGTAGTCAGCGCTCCAGTTGGAGTCCTCAATAACACCAATCAGCGACCAAACTTCAGCGGTTGCAGTTTCAACAAGGATGGTTCCCTCATTGAGGTTCAGGGTAATTACATAGTCACCAGCAGCAGGAATCTTGATATTGTCGCCACCTGCAACAGCGGTGAAGGCAGTACCAACAGCCTCCATGGTTCCACCATAGTTGGTGTCCCAAGCGGCGTTGTAACGGATCTTAACCTCTGCGTCGGCTTCAAAAGTGGTCTCAGGGCTTACCCAGATACCGCTCTCGCTCTCGGTCATATAGATGTCACCTGCCCATGAGTTGAATGAGCCAATCAGGGAGTAGACATTGCCTTCGCTTACGGTGATGGTTCCTGCATTGGTGTCGTAGACAACCTGCCAGAAGCCGGCAGCAACGGTGATGTTGTCGCCGCCTGCAACAGCCTCAAATGCTGTTCCAAGAGCGGTCATGGTACCACCAACATTCTCTTCCCAAGCGCCATCCTTGCGGAGCTTGAATCCACCTTCGGCAGTTGCAGTGAAGTAACCTGTCCAAACGCCATCGCTTTCGGTCATGCTTACATCACCACCCCACTCGTTGAAGTCACCGATAATACCCCAGCCTTCATTGGTTACAGGTGTATCGGGTTCGTCACCACCACCGCTTCCGTAAGGATCGGTTACCTCGGTGCCATAGTCCTTGGTGCTCCACCAAGCCTTCATGGCATCAGCATCATTCATATCAAGGTAGATACGATAGTTGCCTGCTTCCTCGATTACGAGGTTAGAGCCACCATTGCTCAGAGCATTGACATCACCACCAAGGTTGTAGTCCCAGCTCTGGTCGAAGCGGAACTTGAACTCGGTACCAGCCTCAACATTCTCGATATCTACATAGAATCTCTGACGATAAGGGTCCTGAGTCATTACAAAGTCACCTGCCCAACCATCGAAGCTACCAATTACAGATACCTCATTGAAGCCCTTAATCATGGTAAGAAGAAGGCTGCTCTTTTGGAACTTGAACTGATAGTAACGATAGGTTGTGTAATGCCAGATATTGGTGTTGGATCCATTGTAGAGCTGTACGGATGCGGCCTCAGCTGCACCTGTATCGGCGTCATCAACGCCCCAGTTACCGGTAGTGTTTTCCCAACCTGCGGCACCTGTAACCTTGAACGCATTCTCGCCGTGGTCCTCACCGAAGTCGGTAACACCAACATAGGTATCGAGGTCACCAGAGTAGTTGAAGAGATGCTGGCAAACATCGTGGCTCCAGCCGTTTGCAGTACCAGGAAGATATACCCTGTCGTAAAGAACCTCGGCATCGTAGGTTGTAGCTGCGGTGGAGATGATGTTGGAAGAAAGGGTTGTACCGGCAATAGTGCTGGACTCGCCATACATATCGGAATCTACACGGAAGTACATTGTAACTTCGTCCAGTGCGGAATATCCGAGACCAAGGAGAATGTTGTTAAGGTCCTTGGAAGCAACTTCGATAGAGGTTGCATTCCTTACAGTAGCCACCTTGGTAATATCGGAGAAGTCCGAGGATGTCGCCACATAGAGGGTGTACTGGATAGGAACAGCAACGCCATAGTCTGCTGCATCGTACTCGAAGGTGGCAAATGTCTCACCCTCAACGAGTTCGGCAGCTGCATTAGTGAGTTCGTGGAGTACAGGAGCCACAGCCTTGGTGGCATCGTACTCTACCAGCTCATCATGATTACAGGAGATAGCCCCAAAGGCTACCAGGCCTGCCATAAGAATGTTAAATATCTTTTTCATATTCTTTCTCTATTAATAGCCTTCGTTCTGACTAAGGTTTGCATTGGCATTGAGGTCAGAGCTAGGAATAGGGAACAAAGTACGATAAGAATCGGTTGATGTACCATTCTGGTCTCCACCTTTCCAATCCCAAAGGTAATCGGTGCCAACGAAGAAGCCGAGACGGATAAGGTCGCTGCGGCGCCAGCACTCGTGATAGAGTTCTCGTCCACGCTCTTCCATAAGGGTACGGGCATCGTAGGACGAGAGAGCGGACAATCCAGCGCGGGCACGAACCTGGTTGAGGTATGCCAGACCCTGGGTTGAGCTGATGTTAGTGTTGTGCAGACCACACTCTGCCATCATGAGAAGCACGTCAGCATAACGGAATACAGGGAAGTCGGTATCAACGAAACCAGCTGCCTGACCGGGAGTACCGTCGGACTTCATGTTGGTAAACTTAACAGAGGGGTGTCCACCTGCTGCCCAGTCACCTACATCGGTGATAGGGCCATCGTGCATACCATCGTTGGTATCGTAGAAGAGCTTGCGGGCATCGCTATCATCAAAGAGCTGATAGAATGCGTCGGTGCAGCGGAGACCGCCCCAACCACTGGAGATACCCATGCTGGAAGCCTCGATACCATCGCCTGTAGAAGCGAAGATGATGTAGTTGGTTACACCATAACCCTGAGTCTGGATGCCATCCTGCTCGATAGCCCAGATAATCTCATCGGTGCAGCTGTCATTGTCTGCGCAGAAGAGGTCGGTGTAGTTGCTGTGCAGGCTGTAGCCGGCTGATGCGAGCTTGTTGAGTACGGTTGCGCACTTGTCCCAAGCAGCGGTGCCGGTGTAAACCTCGGCATTGAGGTAGAGTTTTGCAAGAATCATCATGGCAGCACCCTTGTCTACGCGGCCATAAGCCTTGGCGCTCCTGGCGGTAGGAAGAGAACTGTTGTCGATGATGTCGTTAAGCTCGGTCTCCATCCAGTTGTAGAGGTCTGCGCGGCTAATCTGGCTGGGCGCTGCACCAACAGATGATTTCTCATCGGTGAAAGGCACATTGCCGAAGCAGTCGATAGCGTGCAGATAGCAAAGGGCACGGAGGGTGCGGGCCTCTGCAATCATCTCATTCTTGTCGGAGAGGCTTACAGAAGTGTTATTTGCCTGACGGATGAACTCATTGCACATCGAAATCTGGAAGAAGATTCTGGAATAGAATGCATAGATAAAGGTATCCGATGTGGTCCAGTTGAGAGCATGGAAGTTCTTGATAGTCTGGTCGTTCCAGTTGCAGACAGACTCATCGGTGGTAAGTTCCTGATGGTGGAACAGACCGCGGATGTACTGGCTGGCACCACCGTCAAGGCCGCTGATTGAAGCGCTGCCGTTAGGGCCGTAATAGCCTGATGTTGCGAAGCCTGTATATACACCTGCAAGGAAAGCGGTGAAGTCGTCCTCGCTGGCAAGAGCCTTGTCGGCAGTATTCATACTAGGGTCAAGAACCTCGGTAATTGTAAGGTCCTTGGTGCAGGCACTCATACCTACCAGAACCACAAAAGCACTGAGAATATATTTAATTGATTTCATTTCCTGTCCTCCTAGAAATTAAGTTTAACACCAAGGATGAAGGTGCGGGGACGAGGGTAGGTTGTACCATCGATACCACCGTAAACCTCAGGATCGAGTCCGTCATAACCTGTAATGGTGCAGATGTTCTGAACGGTTCCGAATACATTCAGGCCAACATTGTAGTCGGCGAAGCTGAACAGATGAGGGAAGGTATAGCCAACAGTGAAGTTGTCAAGCTTGAAGAATGAAGCATTGCGAACATAGTAGTCGGACAGATAGCGGGCGTTCTGGAACTTGCTGTCGAAAGCAGATGTAAGACGGTTGCTTACGAAGTTGTTGATCCAGAGGTCACCGAGCATTTCGGAATCCGAAGCTACGTTGTTGTATACCCAGTTGCCAAAGCTGCCGTGGCCGCTGAGGGCTGCAGTCCAGTTCTTATAGTTGAACTGAATGTTCAGACCTACGGTTACGTCAGGTGAAGGCTTGTGGAAGAAGTACTTGTCGTCGTCGTTAATCTGTCCGTCACCATTGCGGTCTACATAAGCACCGTCGATAGGGTTGCCGTCGGTGTCGTAAACCTGCTGGTATACATAGAAAGCGCTTGCAGGCTGGCCTACATAGTGCATCTGGACATTGTTACCGGTACCACCTGCGATACCACCGGTCTCAACACCACTGTTGTCGTCGGCAGCGGCGGTAAGTTTGGTGATTTCGTTATGGTTGTATGCCATGTTGGCGCCGATGATGAGGCTCATGTCAGGCTGGCTGATTGCAATCCAGTTAACATCGAGTTCGAAACCCTTGTTCTGGAGGTCACCGATGTTGGTGGTAAGGTAGTTGGTAAGAGCGGAACCTGCTGCTACAGGGATGTAGTTGATAAGGTCGCTGGTCTTACGGTTGTAGATATCAAGGCTTGTGGTCAAGCGGTCGTTCCAGAAACCGAGGTCAATACCAAGGTTGTAGGTTGTGGTGGTCTCCCACTTGAGGTCGGCATTGTATCCGAGAGGGGTCATAGGGTAAACCAGGGTGTTGCCGAAGTAATAGTAGCTACCAATCAGGTTGCTGTAGTAGGTACCGATGGTAGGATAGTTACCGGCGTTGAGGTCCTGCTGACCTGTCTTACCCCAAGAGAGACGAAGCTTTGCGGTAGAAATGGGCTCTACATCTGCAAGGAAGGCTTCCTTCTTCATGTTCCATGCGAATGCAAGTGAAGGGAAAAGACCCCACTTGTTGTTCTGGAAACGGGAAGTACCATCACGACGGAGGGTTGCGGTTACAAGATACTTGTTATCGTAGTTGTAGTTCAAACGACCGAAGAATGAAACGAGGTAGTACTCGGTTGCGAAAGGAGTATCTGCAAGGACAGACTGGTCGGTGAGCTTATAAGTATAGGTATTGCTCTCGTTGTAGAAGTGCTGCCAAGAGTAACCGGCCATTGCCTCGAAGTTGTGAACCTCGTTGAATGTATGGGTGTAGTCGGCATACATTTCGAGAGTCTGGTCGCGACGCAGGTAGTCGTAGTCGGTGTGGTAACCGGAACCGGACTGCTGGGTGCTGTGATAGGACTGCTCAGAACCCTGCTCTGCCTCGGACATGCCATTACTCTTTGCCCAGTCGAGACCGAGGTTGAGGTTGAGGCGAAGGTCTTCGAAACCGTGAATCTTGTAGTCGAACTGGGCGTTGCCGATGAAACGGTCGGCGTCTGCCTCGTCATTCTTCTGGTTAAGAAGGGCTACAGGGTTCATTGTTGCCATGGTATTATAGGTACCATCAGCATTCATCCATGCAGTGTAGTTGTCATTTGCATCATAAACGGGCTTGGTAGGATCGTAGTGCAGAGCTGCACCAATGGCGTCCTGGTTTGCGTAGAAGTTGTACTGGTGGGTGTACTTACCATTCAGGTTGATGGTGAGGTGCTTGTCCAGCAGTGTAGGAGTGAGGTTGACTGAAGAGGTGGTACGCTGCATCTTTGAGGTCTTAAGGGTACCTTCCTGGTTGGTGTAGCCAAGAGATACACGGTAAGGCAGATAGCCAACATTACCAAGACCGAAACTGCCACGAACGCTTGCGTTGATGTCGTCACCGTTAGCGAGCTGGTAGATTTCCTTCTGCCAGTTGGTGTCGGTTTCGCCAAGTGCTGCAAGAGCGCTTGAGCGGGCGTCGTCAGAAAGGTCGGCATAGTTGTTAATTGCATCCCTTACTTCTTCTGCATTCATCACATCAACATACTTGCTTACCATGCTCAGAGAGTGCTGGTAGTCGAGGTTGAAGTGAGGCTTTGCGCTTCCCTTGTTGCCCTTCTTGGTGGTGATTACAATCACACCATTGGATGCACGGGAACCGTAGATTGCGGTTGCAGATGCGTCCTTGAGCACTGTGAAGCTCTCGATATCGCTAGGATTGATAGATGAAAGCGCGTCTGACATACCGCTGATGCCCTCGTTGCTGACGGGAAGTCCATCTACAACGATGAGAGGGTCGTTGGTTGCAGACAGGGAAGAACCACCACGGACACGGATGGTAGCGCCTGAACCAGGCATACCACTACCGGAGGTCACAACAACACCTGCGCTCTTACCCCTGATGAGGTCGGCAGGTGAGGTGATAGCACCCTTGTTGATTTCATCGGCCTTTACGGTTGCAACTGAACCGGTAAGGTCTTCCTTCTTTACGGTACCATAACCAATGACCACAACATCATCGAGGAAGAGTGCATCCTCGGCGAGGGTGATGGTTGCAGGCATTGCAGATGCAGTGAAAGTCTGCGTAGCATAGCCGATGCAACTAACCTCCACTGTAGCGTTGGCGCTGGATACTGTGAGTGCGTAGTCACCGTCAAGACCTGTCATGGTACCTGTGGATGTTCCTTTTTCCATCACGGCGGCACCAATTACAGGACCCTGGGCGTCAACTACAACACCTTTAACCTGATATCCGCTCTGAGCGGACACCATTGTTGGGATAAACATGCTCGCGAGCAAGATTCCCATTGCGGTTAAAATCCTTTTCATTTTGGTTGTTAGTTAAATTAGATAGAATATTATTTAGTTTCAGTATTTTTCTCTTTCACGAAATACACTGATATAGATGCAATTAGCATAAAAATCGCTGCAATTATGAACATCCCTGCGGCGATGCGGCTGTCGGCCTGAACCTTGGCAACTTCGTCCATTGCGGCGTAGGCTGCCTTGCCGAAAGTGGCGTTCTTTATGAGGGTTACCATGGCACCTCCGAGCAGACCCATGCAGATCTGCGGGATGGTGACGGTGAAGTTGAAGATGCCCATGTAGGCTCCGCTTGCGCGGGCGTCGATAGCTCTTGCCAGAATGCTATACGGCATTGCGAGAACACCTGCCCATGCTATACCTATAAATATCATAGGTATCATCATGACATACTGGTTCTGGGCGAAGGCCAGCCAGAGGTAGCCGATTGCGCCGCATACCAGGGTGCAGGCATAGACGGGTTTGTTGCCGAACTTGTCGGCGAGTTTGGTCATCATAAGGGAGATGATGCAGGCGCTCACTGGATACACAGCGTTAAGCACGCCGGTCCAGGTCTGCGCTTCGCCCATATTGACTGCGCCGTTGCTAATGAAAGCGCTGGTAATCAACGGTTTAAGATAGTTCCACATCAGGAACAAAGCGGCCCAGCTGAAAAACTGTACAACTCCCAATTGAATCATCGTTTTCGGAGTAGTCTTCAACAACTGCCAGAAAGATTTCTTTTGTTCTACCGTTGCAGCAGGAACAGGGGTTGCTCCATCCCCATCGGCAGAGAAATTTTGGGAGAGGCCGCTGGGGCTGGACAACCCCTGTTCCTCGTCGTCAGAAGCACTATATTTTGCAAACTCTTCAGGGGGATATTCGCGAACCTTGAAGACAGTTACGAGAACAGTCAGAAGAAGGATTGCTGCACCTGCGTAGTAGGAATAGGCGATGTGGTGGGCTACTCCCCCGTCTATTTGGGCATCGGAGACGCCGCAGACCTTGGTGAAGAAGAGGGGCAGGAGGGCGCCGATGATGCTTCCGAGGTTGATCAGGAAGGTCTGGACTACGAAGCCCTCGGTCTTTTGGCTATCGTCTAGCATGTCGGTCACCAGGGCCCTGAAGGGCTGCATGGTGATGTTGAACGAGAGGTCCATGAACAGGAAGACGATGGCGCCCATCAGCAGCGGAGCGAATGCCAGCAGCTTGGGGCAGTTGGGCATCAGGCAGAGTGCGATGGTGGAGATGATGGCTCCTGCAAGGATGTAGGGGCGTCTGCGGCCTAGTTTAGTCCATGTTCCATCCGAGAACATACCGATGATGGGCTGGACTATAAGGCCCGCCAGCGGTGCCGCCAGCCAGAAGTAGCTCAGGCTGTTAAGGTCGGCTCCAAAGGACTGGAGAATGCTGGATGTGTTGGAGTTCTGGAGGGAGTAACCAATTTGAACTCCCAGGAACCCGAAGGACAGGTTCCAGATTTGCCAGAAGGATAATTTAGGTTTCTTTTGCATGCAATTTAGGTGACGATTGGCCGTCAGTGTAGTGTTTAAACGGCTGCAATTTATGCAAATTTTTAAAACTACGCGTACATGCGTAAGGGGCGAAAGTCAGAATTTCAAGATGAATGGTTAATTTTTTAGGATGAAATTATTAACTTAGCGAGACTTTTTAAAATTGCTTAAGAATATGAGGTCCCGTAATTCGCTGCTAATCCATGCTTTTGCACTGTTGCACTGCGCTACTGTGCTGGTTTGCAGCTACTTAGGCACCAACGATTCGCTGATTCTCACCTTCCTTACAATGCTTCTGGCGGTCATTATCTGCGTCCGCAAGAAGCTTCCAATAGAGTTTACGGCCATCAGTATCGTGCTGATGAACATCATCGGATTCGCCCTTGGAGTGTGGATAGCCCGCCTTGTGGTGATGGTGATTCCCAACACCACCCTGGCCCATGCAATCGCTACCCTAATCACAACCGAGATAGTGGGATGGGCGCTGGTTTGGTTCTCCGACAAGTTCGGTCCCAAGGATAGCACATACGCCGACAGCAACCGAGTCAGGCAGACCTTTTGGCTGGTAGCGGCCATAGTCGCCATTTTCGCGGTGAGGGTGATGATTACCCTGATGATGAGCGGCAAAGGCGGCGAGGATTCCATATCCGCGTTTTCCGATTTTCTGGGCAATCCCGTGGCCTTGCTGCTGATTGTGGCGGCCTGCATCCTCTTCATCCAATCCTTCAAACGGAGCGAGGAAAACATGGAATACGCCGGCAAGGTGATGGTGTTCGTGCTCTTCTTCGTGGTGATGATTCTGCTCGCGGCCTTGTTCGTTGCCCTTAAACTCCCCCTTCACTTCGACCTCAACATCTCGGGAGCCTATTTTGGAAGATTGCTGCTGATTGCCGTGATTGCCGTCGCCGCCATCTTCTCGCTGGTCTATGTGGCTGATTATGCGCTGGAGGCCAATCGCAGACTGCAAGCGGAGCGTGACCGCGCCAACAGGGCCAGTTTCCAGTACATGAGCCTCAAGCAGCAGGTAAATCCCCATTTCCTGTTCAATTCCCTGAATGTGCTGGATGCGCTGGTTTGTGACGGTAAGAGTGAAGATGCCAGCAAGTACATCCACAAGCTTGCGGGCATCTACCGCTATATGCTCCAAAATGAGCGGGAAGAGGTGGTTTCCCTGCGGGACGAACTGGAATTTGCCAGAGCCTTTGCCGATTTGCTAAAACTCCGATTCCCACAGGGACTTGTATTCAACATCTCCCTGCAAGACTCTGATTTAAAGCGCTTTGTGGTGCCTTGCTCTCTGCAGTTGCTCATCGAGAACGCCACCAAGCACAACAGCATTTCGGCAGAAAACCCCCTCACCGTGGAAATATCTTCCAACGGGGAGGAAATCTGCGTCAGAAACAACATCATCCCCAAACTCACCCCCGTTTCATCGACGGGTCTGGGGCTCAACTATATCCGCCAACAATACCTTGACATTTGCGGCAATGACATTGATATTCAACAAGATACAGACTTTTTCACAGTTAAGATGCCACTAATATGAGAACACTGATTGTAGAAGATGAGGCTATGGCCCGCAAGAACCTAAGCAGGATTCTTGAAGAGAATTTTCCCGACATAGAGATTGTAGGCTACTGCGCCTCGGTGATGGAGACAGTCACATGGCTGTCGCAGAACAAGTGCGACTTGATTTTCATGGATGTGGAGCTCTCCGACGGCAACTGCTTCGAGATTTTCCGCCTGGCAGATGTCAAGGCCAAGGTGGTAATGACCACGGCCTACGACAGCTATGCCCTTAAGGCCTTCGAAGTCAATTCGATAGACTATATCCTCAAGCCCGTGGAACTCCCTGCCCTGCAGAGGGCCGTGGAACGCGCCCGCAATGCCAACCAGCCCAGCGATATCGCAAAAGTGCTGGCTGCACTTGCGCCCACAAGCCCCACCAAGCAGTACAAGGAGCGCTTCCTGGTGCGCCTCAACGACCGCATTGTCCCCGTCAATACCGTCGATGTCGCCTACTTCTTCTCGGAGAACAAGGCCAGCTACCTCTGCACCTACGACAAGATCCGCTACATCCTCAACCCCTCGCTGGACGACATCGAGGCCGACCTTGACCCCGATAGCTTCTTTAGGATTTCGCGATCCTTTATCGTGTCAAAGCTGTGTGTAAAGAGCGTCACCAAGATTATCGGTGGGCGTCTCAGGCTGAGCTGCGAGCCGGCCACCGACCAGGAAATCGAGGTCAGCCGCAGCCGCGTGGATGATTTTTTGGTGTGGTTGGAAAAATAATGCCTATATTTGTAGTCTATGTTCGATTTACTGATAGTTCACTGGAATGTCAACCCCGTCATCTTTCACATCGGGTCACTGGGCATTAGATGGTACTCCCTGCTCTTTGTATCGGGATTCGTACTTGGCTGGTATATCTTCAAGTGGTTCTTTAAGCGCGAGGGCATCCCCGAGTCTCTGCTCGATCCCCTGCTTTACACCCTTCTGATTGCCACCATCGTAGGTGCCCGTCTGGGTCACTGCCTCTTCTACCAGCCCGACTACTACCTCGGATCGTGGAAGGGTTTCTGGGAGATATTCATGCCTTGGAAGGGCGGCCTCGCATCGCACGGCGGCGCCATCGCCCTGTTGCTCGCAATGTGGTGGTTTTCAGCCAAATACGGCAAGAAGTACGGCTTTGATTTCGTCTGGATTCTGGACCATTTGGTAATCGCTGTAGCCTTCGCAGGCTGCTTCATCCGCCTTGGCAACCTCTTCAACTCCGAGATTTATGGTCGCGTTACCGACCTGCCCTGGGGCTTCGTATTCGAGCGCAACGGGGAGACAGAGCCCAAGCACCCCACCCAGATTTACGAAGCGCTGAGTTACCTCGTGCTGGGTCTCTTCCTCATCATCTGGTACTGGAAGCGTCTGGACAAGACCTACCGCGGCTTCTTCTTTGGCATCTTCCTGCTTGGCTGCTTTGGCATGCGCTTCCTGATTGAGTTCATCAAGGAGGACCAGGTGGACTTCGAGGCCGGCATGGCCCTCAACATGGGTCAGATTCTTTCCATCCCCTTCATCATCGCTGGCATCTGCCTTCTGGTCTATGCCTTTACCAAGAAGATTCCAGCCCGTGCAATCCCGCCGGTTCAGGAGAAAAAGAAACAGGAGCCGACGCATTACGCCAAGCCCCTGAATAGATAAAAAAAAGAAGTCGGCTCGACGGCCGACTTTCTTTTTAATAGTAATAGACTGGGTCCGCATGTCCGTGACCGCCGAACAGAGCGGCAATCAGCGGAATCAGAATAAGTCCACCGAATGTTACACCCAGGATGGTAGTGCCTGCATCAATGGTCTTGGTGCCGTCGCTAGCCATCAGATTGGTCTTTACCTGGTAAACATTGCCTGTAGGATTTACGTAGAAGTGTACATAGTCCCTGTCCGTATACATTGTGGTGTTGTAGTCGGGACCCCAAGGACCTCCCCAAGGGCCATACCATGGACCACCATAGCTGTATGTGTGGGAACGAGTAGTCAACTTTTCGTAGATGAGAACCAGCCCGTTATTGCCGTCGGTAACTTCGCGGTCGGGAGCACCGTAGGTCTGAATAACATCTGCGTGGGTCTTTCCAACCCAGGCGGCATTCATATTGGCCTCCTGAGAGACAAGGTGCGAGGTCGCACAAGAACTGAGGGCAACTATCGCTGCCATCAGAGCAAATACTTTAGTGATTTTCATATTCGAGTCTCCTGTTTTAGTTTCAGTCGTTGCAATATAGATGCCTAAAACATCAAAAATGTTGCGTAAAAAATTTTAATTTCTTACTCCATAATTGCTGCGATGCCGGGGAGAGTCTTGCCCTCGATAGCCTCGAGCATTGCACCACCACCTGTAGATACATAGCTAACCTTGTCAGCGTAGCCCATCTGGGTAACTGCTGCAACGGAGTCGCCACCACCTACGAGGGTGTAAGCGCCCTTTGCGGTAGCGTCTGCAAGGTCCTGGGCAATCTGAAGGGTACCCTTTGCGAAGTTAGGCATCTCGAATACGCCTACAGGGCCATTCCAGAGTACGGTCTTGGAGTCGAGGATGATCTTGCGCCAGTTCTCAAGGGACTTGGGGCCTGCATCCATACCCTCCCAACCGTCGGGAATAGCGTGTGAAGAGGTATACTTGCTGTTAGCGTCGTTGTTGAAGTCGTCAGCAACATGGGTCTCAACGCTGAGGCTGAGGTTTACGCCCAGTTCCTTGGCCTTTGCCATAATCTCCTTAGCCTGAGGGATGAGTTCATCCTCGTGCAGAGAGTTGCCAATCTGACCGCCTTCTGCCTTGATGAAGGTATAACCCATACCACCACCGATGATGAGGTTGTCAACCTTGGGAAGAAGGTTCTCGAGCACTGCGAGCTTGCTGGATACCTTGCTGCCGCCGATGATAGCGGTGAAAGGCCTCTTGGCGTTCTTGAGAACATTGTCAATAGCCTTAACCTCGCTCTCCATCAGGTAGCCGAACATCTTGTCGTTGGGGAAGTACTCGGCGATGAGTGCGGTAGAAGCGTGTGCACGGTGTGCGGTTCCGAATGCGTCGTTGATATAGCAGTCAGCGTAAGAAGCGAGCTTCTTGGTGAATTCCTTCTGGCTGGCCTTTACGGCCTTCTTTGCGGCTGCTTTTTCCTCGTCGGTAGCGTCCTCTGCAAGTCCACGGGGTTTGCCCTCTTCCTCTGCATAGAAGCGGAGGTTTTCGAGAAGAAGAGCCTCGCCGGGCTTAAGGGCTGCGGCCTGTGCGTCTGCCTTCTGGCAGTCGTCTGCGAACTGTACGGGAACACCGAGGCACTCGCTTACATGGTCAACGATGTGCTTGAGGCTGAACTTGGCATCAACCTTCTTGGGGCGGCCAAGATGGGACATGATAATCACGCTGCCACCTTCTGCAAGTACCTTCTTGAGGGTAGGCATTGCCCTGCGGATGCGGGTGTCGTCGGTAATCTTGAAGTTTTCGTCAAGGGGAACGTTGAAGTCCACACGGACAATCGCTTTCTTACCCTTGAAATCATAAGAATCAATGTGCTGTTGCATAATTATATAAGGGTTTAAATTTTTCCAGCCTCAAAGATACAAATTTGTTGGCATTATTGAAAACCTCGAGGGGCTTTTCAAACATTTAGAGTGCTTAAACTCAGCGGAAAGTGTCAAAAATCTATAGATTCCGCAAAGTTTAGCAATACTAATTCTTTATTCAAAAAGCGCATCGGAGCTTATAACATTCTGAAAATCATCACAATACTCATTTTTTACCATGCCATTAGCGCTGATTAGCACCAAATGTATCGACTTTTTAGTTTTCGTATTATTGTAGAAACTCTCGATTTTTTGTTGGAGAATTTTGTGATAAGATGCATCTACAGAAAATTCCTTCTTGGCATATTTGATTTCGCAAAGGTCAATTACGCTATCGTCACGGTCAATGACCATATCAACCTGCGCATCCTCAGAACGCCAAGCGCAAATGTCCGTTAAAATACCTGAAATGCCCAGAGCTTTCTTTATCTGTTCAGTATGAGCCATGCATACCCGCTCGAAAGCAAGTCCGCACCAGTTATAAAACACAGGAGTATTTTGTTGATGCGACCAAAAACTCTTGTCGCTTCGCGTATTCTGCATGATAAACCTAAAATAGAATAGCGTGTAAGCATCAATAAGCTGGAAAACTGCATTTTTATGTGCGTACTTGAGAGAAGCGTATTTTTGGATAAACCCACACATCTCCAGTTCTTCAAGAACTTTTGTCAATGCCCCATTATCCTCAAATTTCCCGGCAGCAATCAATTCTGCGCGCGTCATCCCTATTTTTTTTGTTCCCAGCACAGTTATTACATCTATGTATTTATCTGGATTTTTAAAGAGGGATGCGTATAAGTCATCAAATTCATTGTATAATTCCCCCTCTTTCGTAAAGAACAGATAATCAATGTTTTGTGCCAGACTTTTGTCTGGGGCTAGAAGGGACCAGTAGTAGGGAATGCCACCCATGACCATAAAGCATTCTATGATTTGAGACCTGCTCATTCCAAGATGCCTTTTCTTCGCATACATCTCGCATTCCTCAAGCGTAAATGGCTGAATATAAATGCGTTTCGTAACTCTCCCGTGAAGGCCACCATGGTTTCTGATGACCTTTTTTATGATCCAAGATGTAGCGGAACCACAGACTATAAGCAAGATATCTTTCCGCGCAGAGGCCCACTTGTTCCAGAAATTTTCCAGAGCTGGGATAAACCCGGAATGCTGTGTATCCATCCATGGCATCTCATCTATGAATACCACCTTCTTTTTGTCTTTGGAAGCATTGATTATCACTTTTAACGCATCGAAAGCCTCTATCCATGATTTTGGTCGTCTTACTTTTAGTCCCGCATCCCTTAATGAGGACTGCCATGCTGCAAGTTGTTCTTTCATAATAGGCTTCGACAATCCAGCATGGTCAAAGGTGATTTTCCCTTCAAGTGCATGGCGCACGAAATAAGTTTTCCCGACGCGCCTGCGCCCATATACTGCTACGAATTCCGATTCATCTGAATTGTAAGCAGCCATAAGTTTTTGTATTTCAGGAATTCTGCCTATAAACATATACTTTTTCTTTTTCAGCAAAGTTAATAAAAAAGTGCTTAAACTCAGCGGAAAGTGTCAAAAAACTTAAGATTCCGCAGAGTTTAAATGATTTTTACTATCTTTGCATTATTATGATTGAATATCCTTCTACCGACTGGAAAGATTATGCCCTGCTAGACAGTGGAAATGGGCTGAAACTTGAGCGTTTTGGACAGTATGTGCTATGCCGTCCCGAGCCCAAGGCACTTTGGACGCCTTCGATGAGCGAGGGCGAGTGGCGCAAGCTGGCGCATGTTTATTTTAGGCCCGGAGCCGGCTTTGGCAAGGCTGGCAAGGAGGATAGTGGCACCTGGGACAGGATTAAGAAGATGGACGACCAGTGGTTCATCAAGTATCCTGGAAACGGTTTTGACTTCAATCTGCGCCTGGGTTTAACCTCGTTTAAGCATGTTGGCGTATTCCCAGAGCAGGCTCCTAACTGGGAGTTCATCTATGCCAATACAAAGGCCCTGAAGGCAGAATCTGGCGAGACGCCCAAGGTGCTGAACCTTTTCGCCTATACCGGCGCTGCATCCCTTGCCGCAAAGGTCGCTGGTGCAGATGTTACCCATTTGGATTCCGTCCGTCAGGTAGTAACTTGGGCCCGCGGAAATCAGGAAGCGAGCGGCCTAGATGGTATCCGTTGGGTGGTTGAGGACGCAATGAAGTTCGCCAAGCGTGAAGCGAAGCGTGGACATCTGTACGATGGAATTATACTGGACCCGCCGGCCTACGGCCACGGTCCCGATGGAGAAAAATGGAAACTGGACGAGCTCCTGTTCGAGATGCTGCGCACAGTCGCCGCCATTCTTAAGCCCAAGAACTCCTTTATGGTTCTTAATCTGTATTCAAATGGCTATTCTGCAGCCCTTGGTGAAACCTTAGTGAAACAGGCATTTGGCATCGGAGCGGCAAACGAACTAACATCAGGTGAACTAGCATTAAACGATGCCTACGGCAAAGTTTTGCCATTAAGCATCGTTGTAAGGCTTAAACTCTAATCTACTTATTACCCATCGCCGAGTCGAGCATGCCGTTGAAGCTGTCCGAGATTTGGTCGGCAATCTCCTTGTCGCCGTTGCGCTTCAGCACATCTGCGAGCAGATAGAGGTAGTTGGCAGCGAGGTCGAAGTCATCCTTGCCCCACTCGTAGAACTCCAGGAAGAACCTGGCGTTTGTGAGCAGTTCGTTGGACATCTTCACTGCGAGGTCCTGTGCCTTTTCCGTCTTGCCTAGCTTGTAGTACTGGTCAATCATGTTGACAACCATGTAGTCGTTGCCGCTAAGGCCGATTGCGCCTGCGCTGAGCGGGAAGCGGTGCATTACCTGCAGGCCCTTGTCTATCATCTCCTCGGCACGGTCGTTCTCGCCAGCCTCCATGAATGCGGTGGCAGCGGTGGAGAACATGCCACGGATGGACATTACGCCCAGGAAGGTGTAGTAGTTCTGGTAGTCCACGAACCACTTGTCGGCACTAAGCGCATCGAACTTGTAAACCTCTGTGAGTAAGCGATATAGCTCATCTGTCTCCACAAAGCCGGGCTTAGAAGACGAAGGCTTGTTCTTGATAGGAATCAGCTTGTAGGAGAAGCCGTCGAACTCCAGATAGTCCTTGATGCCGACATTCAAATCGCCGCCAAAGTTCAGGGTAGCAAGTGGTCTATCCCACTGATAGTTGGACAGGAAGTCGAGCAGGAAGAGTTCGGGCTTGGTGAGGTAATCCTTGTCGGCAGACATCTCCAGCACAATCTCGTCGGGAATCATATCTGCATACTTCTCCTCAACGATGCCGTACTTGAGGACATTCTCCTTGTTTACAGGAACAGAAATCTTGCGGGAAGGGATGTAGTCCACCTTGCGGCCGCTGGCGTATGATACCTTGGCCTGAGGGTGCTTGAAGACTGCCATCACATCCTTGATTGGCATTACCTGGTCGCGGCTGTCCAGAATCGGAATACCGTCGTTGGTTCCGTACAGATACTGCTCAGGGCCAACCGTAAGCGGCAGGGGCTTGCTCTCGTTGCAGGCGTACTTCATCTGGTCGATATGCCAGTCGGTGCCAAGCAGCGAGGTGTTCACCACGCGGACATCTGTGCGCACATCTTCCACCTCCTGGGAGTACCAGAGCGGGAAGGTATCGTTGTCGCCGTGAGTGATGAGGATGCCCTGATTGCCCACCGAGTTGAGATAGTTGTAGCCAATCTCGGCGGCAGTCTTACGGTAGGACCGGTTGTGGTCGTCCCAGTTCTGCGCAGCCATCAAAACGGGCACGCAGAGGCACAGGGCGGTGATTACACCAGCCACAACGCCGTCCTTCGATGCCTTCTTTCCGAGCCAGTCGAAGAGCGACATCACGGCAAGGCCGCACCATACGCTAAAGAAATAGAAGGAACCCGCGTACGCGTAATCGCGCTCGCGCACCTGATAAGGCGGCTGGTTCAGGTAGATCACAATGGCTATACCCGTCATGAAGAACATCAGGAAGGTCAGCCAGCAGCCCCTCTTGTCCTTGCCCCACTGAAAGCAAAGGCCAATCAGACCCAGAATCAGTGGCAGGAAGAAGTAGTGGTTCTTGCCCTTGTTCTCGGAAAGAATGGCAGGAGCATGGCTCTGGTCGCCCAGACGCCAATCGTCGATGAACTTCACGCCACTCTCCCAGTTGCCATAGAAGATGTTGCCAGGACTGGGGCTATGGATATCGTTCTGACGCCCAACAAAGTTCCAAAGGAAGTAGCGCCAGTACATCCAATTCAATTGATAATCAAAGAAATAGAAGAGGTTGGCACCCATCGTTGGCTTCTTGTACTGGGATCCCTTGACGGTAGTGCCCTTGCCTTCTGTATAGAACTGGTAGAAGTCAATGTAGTTGTCGCTGGCATTGCTCCACATGCGGGGGAAGAGCATCTTGCCTGAAGCCTTGTACTTGGCATCCACAGGGCCGTTCACCCTCTTGTACTTGCCATTCAGCGGAGTCCAGTACTTGGAGTTGCTAAGGTCGTAGGGAGCGCCATAGTACTGCCCATAAATCAGCGGAGTGCTGCCATACTGCTCGCGCGAAAGGTATCTTACCAGAGTGAAGGCATTGTCAGGCTGGTACTCGTTGGTAGGGGTCTTTGCGCAAGAGCGGATGATATCGATGCTGAAGATGGAAAATCCAATAATAATCGAAGTCAGGCAGAGCAGGGCGGTATTCCAGAACTCCTTTTTCTTCTTGAGAGTTACCCAGATGCCCCAGAAGCAGAGCGCCAGAACCGCCAGCAGGAAGAAGGCAGCGCCGGTGTTGTAATGCAGACCCAGCACATTCACGAAGAAGAGGTCCACATAGGCTGCCATCTTGGGCAGAAGCGGCACTATGATAAACAGGATAAGCGCCAGAATGACCACACCGATGAGGAAAATCTTGATGTACTCCCAGAAGGTGTAGGGAGCGTCCTCGCGGCGGCGGTAGTAGAACATGAATACCAGCGCGGGGATGGTCAGCAGGTTCAGCAGGTGCACACCAATGCTCAAGCCCATCAAAAAGGCAATCAGCACTATCCAGCGGCCGGAATGCGGCTCATCTGCCTTGTCATACCACTTTGTCATTGCCCAGAAAACCAGGGCGGTAAAGAGGGAACTCATCGCATATACCTCACCCTCAACGGCACTAAACCAGAAGGTGTCGGAGAAGCAGTAAATCAGCGAACCGACAAGGCCGGAACCGATAACCGCAATGGCCTGCCCGGTGGTGTACTCCCCTTCCTTGCGCAGCATCCTCTTGGCAAACCACACGATGGTGAGGTATAGCAGGAAGATGGTCAGCGCAGAGCAGAGCGCACTCATGGCGTTCACTGCAATGGCGGCCTTCTCCCCTCCTCCAAACATGGTGAAGAAGCGGGCAATCAGCTGGAAAGTGGGGTTTCCCGGGGGATGTCCCACCTCAAGCTTGTACGAAGATGCTATAAATTCCCCACAGTCCCAGAAGGATGCGGTGGGTTCGATGGTGCATAAATAGGTGACAAGCGAAACCACAAAGGCAATCGCTGCCCCAACTTTATTCCAAATATTGAATTTCTTCTCAATCATAACTTGCAAAGATACAAAAGGAATGGTTAACTTTGCAAAAAATTTGACCCTTATGGCAGATAACGACTGGAAAAAAAGGCTCGGAGTGGTGTACTCCACCAACCCGGACTTTCAATATGAAACCGAGGCCCCGGCCGAAGCCGAGACCCTTGAGCCTGCAAAGCAGAAGCTGATTGTGACCATAGACCGCCGCCAGAGGGCTGGCAAGCAGGTGACGCTGGTCAAGGGCTTCGTCGGCAGCAGCGACGACCTTGCCGCACTGGGCAAGACGCTCAAGGTAAAGTGCGGAGTGGGAGGCACGGCCAAGGATGGTGAAATCACCATCCAGGGAGATATGCGCGACAAGGTTGTAAAACTTCTTGTAGATATGGGCTATAACGCCAAGAGAGGAAACTGATGAATTTTGGAGAACTGCATTTACCAACAAAGGCCGGCATGGACGATGCCAGCCTAAGGTGGATTGACTTCAGTATCAATCAGTTACTGATAGTGATTGCCGTACTCCTTACCCTGCTGGTAATCCTGGATTTTATCCGCCTGTGGCCTATGCTTCAGGCCTGCATGATTCGCGCTAGGGGCAACATCTCGATGGAGCATAGCGTCCGTCAGGCCCGCGTACGCAACCACTGCGCACAAATCTGCCTGCTGATTTTCTGCATCATAGCCTCGTGCTACTATTTCGCTGGCGAGGAGTTCCTGTCGCAGCTCGACCTTGGCTGGCGGAGTCTTGCAATAATCGGCATAATGTGCGGCTATCTGATACTGCGAAGCCTCATCTACAGGCTGGTATCCACCGCATGGCCGCTCCCCCGAGCCGACTCCGAGACCCGGACCGCAGTGCATACTGCGCTTTACAACTACTTTCTAATAGCAGTCTGCACAATGCTTCTTGCAATCGGCATAATGAGCCTCTTACGCGTCCCCTACGACGCTAGAAGGCTGGGTTTACTCATAATCATAGGCTTTTTCTGGCTCCTCTCACTGGTGCGAACAGGACAAATTTTACGCGGAAATTGCACTGGTTTGGGAATGTTTTTGTATCTTTGCGCCCTTGAAATCCTGCCAACAACCGTTTTAGTTGCTATTGCATTGATACTGTAGGACTTTAGTTGCAAGACTATGAAAATATTAATATCGCAAAAGGCGCCTGCCAAAATGACCGCCTACGAGACTCTCCAGACCAAGTTCGGTGCCGAGCTGGAGTTCCATCCGTTCTTCAATATCGAACCCCTTTCATCCCGCGAATTCCGCGAGCAGCGCATCAATCTGGCCGACTATACTGCAATCGTGTTTTCGTCGCGTCACGCAATCGACGCATACTTCAAGCTCTGCGATGAGCTTCGCGTCAAGGTCCCCGAAACAATGAAGTACTTCTGCACCACCGAGCTGGTCGCAAAGTATCTCCAAAAGCATATCGTTTACCGTAAGCGCAAGATTTTCTTTGGCGACGGTACCCCCAATTCAGTCATTGCACTGGTTGGTCCCAAGCACAAGGGCGAGAAGTTCCTCATTACCAAGAGCGAGAACTCTGCCGATGTGCTTACTTCCCTCTTCACCGAGGCTAAGCTCGACTATAGCGAGGCCATTCTGGTCAAGAGCGTCACCCAGGACCTTAAGGGCATCAATTTCGCTGATTATGAGGCAGTTGTGCTCTACAATCCTTCAGACGTCAAGGCCCTTTACGAGAACTTCCCCGACTTCCAGCAGGGAGACATCAAGTTCATCACCTACGGCCGCAGCGTAATCCGTGCCTTTAACGAGCATGGTCTGGTTTCCGAGATCCAGGCTCCTACTCCTGAGGCTCCTTCTGCCGCTAGGGCAATTGAGATCTACCTCGAAAACAAGAAATGAATGCGGGCTTCTCTAAGTCCGAGCGTCTGAGTGGCAAGAAGAATATTGCCACTCTGGTGAAGTGTGGCAAGTGGGGCGTCACAGCGCACCTTAAGTACTGCTATCATTCCAACAGCGTTGGGGTGAACCGTATCCTGGTTTCAGCCCCCAAGAAGTTTTTTAAAAGAGCCGTTAAGCGCAACCTCCTAAAACGCCGCATTCGCGAGTCATACCGCACTCAGAAAGCCTTGCTTTTCCCCCCTTCACCACTTACTGGTAGAGGCACAGATGTACTGATTCAGTACAATTCTCCCGACATTGTCGACTTCGCCATCATTAAGGCAGAAGTTGCCAGTGTTCTTGCTTCTGTTTCTTCCAAAATGTCGATGTAGATGCCTTCGAAACAGCAGCAGACGCCTTCGCAAAAATTATTTTTGGACCACAAGGGATCCAAAAACCAATTTTTGTCTACGGCGGAAGGAGACCAGCCTACCCCGAATCAACAACCTGCAAAGGCGAAAGGAGACCAGTCTACCCCGAATCAACAATCTGCAAAGGCGAAAGGAGACCAGTCTACCCCGAATCAACAATCTGCAAAGGCGAAAGGAGACCAGTCTACCCTGAATCAACAATCTACTTGGACTACTTCCAATTGGAGGAAGGTACTAATTGCACCCGCGGTATTTCTAATTAAGTTTTACCAAAAATGTATATCTCCATTTTTGCCGGCGTCGTGCAGGTATACGCCAACCTGCTCGCAGTATGCACTGGAGGCGTTTCGGAAGTATGGGCCACTGAAAGGGTTCTGGCTGGCCTTTAAGCGCATTCTTCGCTGCAACCCCTGGGGCGGCAGCGGCTACGACCCCGTTCCCTAGAAGAGAATCTTAAAAATTGTTCACCACGCCCACTTTTTCCCCACGGCAACTTCTCTCGTTTTCTGGCAGTCGGAAATTTCGCCCTCCTCTAGTGCGAAAACCGCCCAAAACGCACTAGACTCCCAGCGTTTTTCCGTTGCAGGAAGGTCGCTGCCACAAAAACCGACCGAAATGTGGCCAAGGGGCCGAGAAATGGGGTGGCGGCCACAAAAACGGCCCAAAATGTGGCCAAGGGGCCGAGAAATGGGGTGGCGGCCACAAAAACGGCCCGAAATGTGGCCGAGGGGCTGAAAAACGGTCAGGCGGACACAAAAACCGACCGAAATGTGGCCAAGGGGCCGAGAAATGGGGTGACGGCCACAAAAACCGCCCAATATGTGCCCGCGACGCTAAAA
>Ga0065711_1004130_pt1 | contig 29025 bp, 28 predicted proteins | sample Hoacrofraction12_FD_59098 | JGI IMG/M metagenome (GOLD analysis project Ga0065711, IMG submission 59098) | Hoatzin crop microbial communities from Cojedes, Venezuela - Epithelial fraction 12 v2 (version 2) | ecosystem: Host-associated > Birds > Digestive system > Esophagus > Crop | place... | reverse complement strand
TACTCTGTTAGTAAACAGCAGATCTAGCGAGGCACCTTGGCTGGTAGGCTCACTTACCAGCTGCGTCAGGAAGTGATCTTCCACACACTCCAGGAACCTCCTAGACTGTTTCCTCTCTGCTGTGTTGTATTTCCAGTTGGTTCAAGTTTTCTGTCTGGGCTGAAACCAAGCAAAGGCTTATCTACAGTCAGACTGTCTCAGGCACTTAAATGAGTGTTGTGATTGGGCAGGCTACCCTGAAAGCTTGTTTAGGAAAGAGGGTCTTGCCAGTGAATGATGATCTGTCTGCATGGATGGGGATGAACTAGAAAATGAGAATCCTGGTGGTGGGACTTTGGAGTGTTTGGAGGAGGAAGCAAGGGTATTTGCCCTGAACCATGCTTTGTCTATTGTTGGGCATAGTGCTAGGGGCACAGTGTTGTGCCTGATACAGTACCAACATTGCCATACTCGGGAACTGGAGGAAGCAGATGAGGACTTTTCTGCATGACCCTGAGCCACGGAAGGACATAAACACGTAACAGCTGTGGACGTTCCTTTCCATGCTGCATGTGTAGGCTAGGCCAGTAGCAGAGCCGGAATGGCGTCCTGCCCGTGGAAGAAATTAGCACGGTCTATGAATTTAACAACAGCAAATGGAGGTACATTGTCAAAAAGCAAGACATCAGGTATGTGGCAGGAAAAAAAGCATGCAAAACCACATGGGCATTTTTGCAAAAGTCATTGCTGTATTTGAGGAGCAGGATGCAGAGAGGGGATAAGCAGTTCTTGATCAGCTCAAAGGGAAACATGAATTTGTGCATTTTGAGAATACTGAAGCATAATCAAAGATGGTAAAAATAAGCATATTTGGGCAAGTACCGAAGTTCTTGACTACCTGGTTTTCAGGCACTGGAGCAGTGCTGAATTCATTACTCGAGAGTAGAGCATAATTTACCACCAGCAATCTTAACTCCCCTTTGATAAAGTTTTGGACACTAAGTGTGGGATTCAGCTCTGACACCAAGACTCCTAAATTTAAGTGCTGTCGTATAAACAACATGTCCAAGTCTCTGCTGTGGTCTGTGTAGACCTGGTTCTTGGCCTGCAGTGCTGTTTGAGTGCTCAGATGTGTTTTCTTTAAGCAGAGCAGAGCTGCTCTCTGGGCTCTACTGACTGAGGTAGGAATTCGGCCACCCAGCCCATTGGTGACACCTGCAGGTAGAACCCTGAATGTAGCTGTATTAGTCTGAAAGTTGGGTCCTACCCGCAGTTTCCTTTTTGTATGAAATAGTTTTCTCATGAAAGTAGATAAACCCCTTGTAGCTCACTTTCTTTTTGCTGCAAATCCCGCTGATGCTATTACCACTTTAGACATCTCTTCACAACTCATAAAGACAGATGTTCACACACATTTTCACTTTAATGTTTTCCAGCCTATGCTATTGCATACGCATACACCTGCTGAAAGGACACACATTTTTCATGGTTAGGCGGCTGTGCATCCAACAGGGCAGTGCTTTCATGTCTCAGGCCACTGGGAGTGCAGGGACTGATGCATCGGGTCCCTGGCCCTCAGGAGGTGGTAGACTGCCAGGCATCCACTCAGCGCTTTGCTGTGCTACCAGTGAGTGCTTCTGCCTTGAATGCCCAGTCTTGCTGTCCCATGCAGCAGTTGTCTTGCCACTGTGCAGCCCCCTCTGCTTTTCAGCCCTCGGAGTGCCACCCCTGTAACAGAACAACCCTTGCCTTTGGCTGGTGGGCAGCAGACACTCCCACAGTGCAGGGAGGCATCAGGAGAGCAGGGCTGCAGCCAGCAGCCTCCACAGGGCTGTAGCAGTTGTACAGATGAGGACAGACACAGCTGGGAACAAAGCTGCAGTGACCAGTAGCCAAACCCAGCATGGGATCTCAGCACTGGCCTTGCCTAACGAGCTGGACACTTCATTCATTTCCTCTTGCAGAGTGCTGCTGGCTTTAATGAGATGGCAGGTCCCACCTCCTCATATGAGAAAACAAGACCGGTGGAGGCAGGTGAGACAACTGAGTACCAGCCCTGGGTTTGGTGGGAAGCTGTGGACCTCATGGTCCCTCTGTGGCAACACACTGGCAGGCATATGCTGTGGTGGGATGTGGATTTAACCTGTGTTGAGGGCCAGGAGAAGGTGGCCGAACTGCAAGTTATTCTGGGAGAGGCAGAGGTCTAGCTTTCTCCTGGATGCTTGGGGTGGTGGAAGGGAGTCGCTGGGCAGGCTTGATCAGCTGTCCTCTCCACAGGAGCTTCCAGTGGCACCAGCAGCCTGCGGTCACGATTTGAAAACATGGCTAAGTCAGCAGAGGAGGAGAGCAGAAGGCAGGCAGAGGAGGACCGGGTGAGGCGACAGACTTGGGAGTACCAAGCAGCTCGGCGAAAGGTGAGCCATAGCCGTCTTGCCGTGTCCTCCAAGGCTTGCAAAGCAGACTTTTCCTCAGGGCCATGCATCTCCATGTCCTTGATCTCTTTACAGTAATCTCTTGTCTAAACGGCTTCCCTGTAACTGCCAGGGACTGCCATTGAACGTCACAGCTGTCGCTGGATTTTCCCTTTGGGCACACAGATCGGTGTGTGCCTGCACCCACCCATGACCCACTGTGCGCTGGTCTAGGCTCCTGCTTGCCTCTAGCACCTGGCAAACACAGTGCAATCACGTCTCCCTGGTATTACCACCCCAGCAGTCTGCATTCAGTGTTTTCCAAATTGGAGATTGTACCCAAACCCTCAAGTTTAAAAGACCTTCTTCTACATTCTGCTGTTTGCACATTCAGTGTGTGAGTAAGGTTTCACCAATAAAACACTCCCTGATACCTTCCCTCCTCGAGGCTACTTTCTGCAGACCCCATAGTTGTTACAGGCCTGCTAGTGTCCAGTCCCTAGGGCAGGTTTACAGGGGTTGGAACAGATTTCAGGTAGAGAGACATTTTCTGAGTTGCTCGATTGGAAATGGGAACGGACATTGCTCTGGACCTTATTCAAAGGGATTGAGGGGATCTGATTACTTTTCTCCAGCAGGAAATCCCACAGAAAGAGAAGGACCACACAGAGGCAGTGCCTGCCACCATGCCAGCAAGGGTACCTGGGAGTGCTGACCAAGACAGGCCTGCGTCCCAAGGAGAACAGGTGCCAGGGCGGGCTTTGGAGAGCTGGGAAGGGGAGTAGGCAGAGGGGATTGCACCCCAAAGAGGGCTGTGCTTTATGGGCTGCCCTGCAGGAAGAAGTGGGGTGCAGCCACTTTGGAAGGAGGGGGGAAACACTAGGATGGTGATGGGACATGGCTGCACAGCACCTTACACCATGAGGTGGGCCCTTGGAGTGGGTCAGTGCAGTGGCAGTAGTGAGCTGTAGAAATATGTGAGAGAGGTTGAAATAAATGAGCCATGGGGGTCTTCACAGCAATCCCAGGTGCCAGTTCAGCACAGACCTAGTGGCTGAGCTGCTTCCCTGTTGTGTGGAGGATGATGCTCCATTTGTGTCATGGTAGCACTAAAGGCACCTGCAGTGGAGTGGGCTCCCTTGTCTTGGGTGCTGTGCAGTCACAGGAGAACTGCTTGCAGTGGATGCTTTGCAGGTGACTTTCCTGTCACTTTCTCGCTTTGTGGCAGGAGGCAAAAAGGGATGATGAGGAAATACCACCCATTTTGCCACCAAGGCCATCAGATCTGTGTGAAGAGCTGTGCAAGATCCCCAGCCAGGATCAGCCCATCTACAGTGAAAGTTTGGATGTCGGTGGAGACTATGAGGAGCTGCCAGAGCCCTCTGACTACTGTGACAGTACCAATGGAGGTGCTGACTATGAGGAGCTGCCAGCACCCTCAGGAAGGCTGGATGCCATCTATGACCATGGAGGAGATGGAGGTGAGGACTATGAGGAGATCCTTCCTGAGGAACCCAGCCAAAGCCAGCCCCACCTGGGTGAGTACTGATGGAAGAGCGCATGTCTTGGGAAGCTTCTGTCTGTCTGCTCACCTCACTGGATGTATGTGACAGACTCCAGAGGGAATTTGTATCCCGAAGTCTACTGTGGACAGGGTAGCAGCACATGATGATGGAGACTTGGTTGTCTCCCACTCCCTTGCCCAATTCCAAGGTGTGAGTTCAGCTGCATGGGATGCTGGGCCAGGGACCAAGTATCTCTGCTGGAGCAGGACTCAGGCAAGAGTACCAGAGGGCTACTGTGGGCTCTGAAGAAGCTGGACCTGGACCGATACTCTTGGTGCACTGTTTCCTGGCAAGCAACTGCCAGTGCTGCACTGAGGACTGGGTGTACCGTCTTAATTCGTCCTGTTACTGAAAGGGCTGGTTCTCATGAGAACTGATCTGGTGGTGTCTCCTGAGTGTGAAGAGTGCAGGGTAGTCTTCCTCCAAGCATATAAGCAAACTGCACGGGCTGTTGTTGATATTTCTATTGCAGCTTCGCTGGTTCTGGAGATGGTAAGTCGAGAGGCTGGAGTTATGTCCAGCCTTTTTCTTGGGAGAGCAACATGAAGCATCAGGACCCCACCTTTCTCCTTGCAGAAGGGGAGGGAAGTCATACCTTGTCATGGTACAGCTCTCCCTGTTGACGGGGTTTGGATGTCGTTCACCCCAAGGCTGACAGCTGGGTAGAGGGTGGCACTGAACAGATCTATATGGCTGCTTTCAGCCTCTTTCTCATCTGCCCATCATGTCTTCTGCAGGGGAAACGGACAATGTTTATGAGGTGGAGAGCCCTGGGACCTGTGCACTGGCTCTTTACGATTACCAAGGAGGTGGGTCTGCCATCTAGGTTGTGGGGAGAGGCACTGGGAGCTGGCCGGAGTGGTGCAACAGGGAGGGGGTGGCTTACACCATCAGCAGTGGTGAAAAGATTTCGACTCGGTGGTTTAAATTTCTACCGCTTGGAAAGCAGAATGAGACCTTACTTGGGAACACAGAAGCATCATATTTCATGTGTGAAGTCTGGCTCCTTCTCTGCTTTATCTGTGCTGTTTGGTGGGAGTTGAATGAGATGAACTCTGAGGGTTATCAGAATGCTTGTTGTGTATTCTCCTCCTGGTGGGGGGCTAGGAGGAGGGGTGTAAAACCATCTCTCTCCGGGGTTATCTTTGCATTGTGACTATTTTTTTGAACAATTTTTGCAGATGGAGATGATGAGATTTCTTTTGACCCTGATGACACAATCACAAACATCGAGATGGTAGATGAAGGCTGGTGGCGGGGGCAGTGCCGGGGCAAAGTAGGCCTCTTTCCGGCAAATTATGTGAAGCTTCTGCAGTGAAACCAGCATTGTACAAGGTGCTTCCTTCCAAACTTTTGCCTCTCTCTGCTTCAGCCTTTTATGTGTTGATAGCTTAATTTGGCTCAGCCTGGCATGTCTACATGCAAGAAATACCAAGGAGCAATCTGGCAGTGTCTGAGGGAATGTTTTGACCCGTGTCGAAGAGGACTTTGGTTCCCATCCACTTCCAGATGGGAAAGGTGGGATGGTTTAAAAGCATGTGAGTGTGATATAAGAGGTCTATTCTGCCTAGGCTGTCCCACATGTCAACCAGTAAGCTTGCAGGAGAAGTGTGTCCATTCCTGCTCCCAACAGGACAAGTCACAGAAAAGAAACACCAACTCTAATCCAGTCAAGGCAGAAGGGACATGAGCTATGGGACCTTTTAAAGTTGCTGTGACCTTGGATCTCTTCCTACCGAGGGCTCAAGGAAAAGAGCACTGTGAAGGCTAAGCTTGCCTTTGTTTCCAAGAAGGATTTCCACTTGCAGGATGAACCGCATTTGCAGCGCAGGGTAGACAAACATGAACCTGGTCTATCTGGGCAGATTTCAGGGCTGGGGCCTGGGAACATTTGACCATCACGGTGAACACTGCTGACTGTTCCCGCACAGACACAAGTGTGGCTGTAGTAAGCTGTTCCATTAAACAAGAGAAGGGTGTGCTGGCTCAAAGACAATGTAGGATGATCTTGCTAGGGTAGGAGGTTACTTGGTTTTCCTCTGTGTGCCAAGAATGCTGTTGGGAGATGTGTCATTTCTGGGGTAAACCTTGAAAAGGGAGTGTAAAAATCAGATTATTTTCTGAGAAAAATATTCTGGAAAATCTGTCTTGGAGCAAAAGAAAAATACTAAAAGGCTTCACTTAACAGATAGTATGTTAATAACTGTCTTCATCCTCAGCCAGGCAGCCCATCAGAGGAATGTTCTGCTAGGGAAATCCTTTCAATGTAGCAAATGAATCGCAGCAGAATATTTTTAAGAGTGCTCCATTTTTCCTGTTAACTGATCTGACAGTGTAAATAAGGTTCACATGCCGGTGGGGCTGGAAGAGCAGTCCCACAGCTTGTCTCTAAGCCAAAGGGCTCCAGTGTGCTTTGCAGTCAGTGCTAAAGGGAGGTTCCCCCATCCAGTATTTGGCTCAGCCTGTTCTCTCTGCCGTTGGGGGCTTTGAGTCCCTGTGCTGAAGTCACCCGTGTGGCAGTAAAATAGTTAACACCTCAGGGGCCTTTGCAGGACTCACTAGTTAAGAAATATTTTCAGGTAATGGTCTCACCAGTTTAATTAACAGAGTGGATTATTTGTTAAAGGGTGTGCTGTCTAGAGCTTCCTTATCTGAAGAATGCTATTGTTACTTACAATAGTCTGCTTATCTGACATAGTTTGGTGAAGAACGAGTTGCATAACCGGAGTATATAAACTCTGTAACTGCCCTGTGTGGGCAGAGCTCTGCCTGCACTGTGCTCTCACTCATAGCTGTAGTAATAAACTGCTTTTGTTATGGCCTGACTAAAACCGCATCCTGGTTATTCTGTGACAGCACATCCCCTGTGTCTGTTGTAGGCTCGGTTCCTTGCACAGTGAAAAGCGCCCCTGATTCTAGTCCCCCTTCATCACGGATGAGGGGAAAAGGCTGAGCAGGTGGTTAGCAGAACAAGAGGAAGTTTTCTGTTTTTAATGTTTAAAGCAGTTTTCAGTAATAATCCAATGCAAACTGAAGCCCACCCTTGAACCAGTATATTCCAGGCTAGATGCTCAACATGCCACTGTAGGGGTTGGTTGTTGTTCCGTTGTGGTGTGCAAGTACTATCACAACAGGAATACATCGGGGCCACGCTGAGTAACACAGCACATGAGAAGCTGCAGGAGCACAGCCCAGTGCAGGGCCAGCTGCCAGCAGCAGGAGTGCAGAGGGTCTCACTGTGACACCTTTAGAGCGCAGTGCAGCTTACAGGTTGGTTCTGGACCATCCTGCACTTGAACAAGACTCTACTACCTGGAAGGCAGAACAGCATCCATGGTCAGTGTTTGATACTGAGAAAAATCACCATCTGTGTCTGTCAGTCATGGGAAAGACACATTGTGATTCAGGTTAGAAATTGCCTATTTAAATGTAAATTTTCTAGAGGTTTTTGGTCTGGGGTTTTGGTTGGTTGTTTTGGGGTTCTTTGGGGTTTGGGGGGTTTTGGGGTTTTGGTGGGGTTTTTTTTGTTGTTTGTTTTTTTCCTCCGAAATAACTTTCCAAATGTTTTTTCCTCATGCAGTTCACCCTTTATTTCCTGATGTGCCTTTCCAGGGGGCTCTCCAGAATGGGCCTCATTATGGCAGACTCTCTTAACTGTCCTAGTGAGACTCTGAACTAGGGGGGTTTCAATAATTTTTTCCAATCAAGAAGGGTATAGAGCAAGTAGAACTGGCTGGGAGGCTTGCAGCCTGTTTGGGTAGGAGCAACAGGCCATCCCAACACATGGGTTACAGAAACATTTATTTCACTGAAGAATAAAATCTGTGTGTGTTGTGCACTGGGAAGAACCGGAAAACTGTAGGTTTCTTTGGGAACAGACTGGATTTTGCTGGGTATTTCTGGGTAACTGGGCTATGTATGATCATGTTTGGCCTCTTCCAGCCAACGTGCCCCTCTGTGGCACAGCTGCAGAAGTGCTGCTGTGGCTGCAGGCGTGCACCTGCATGTGCAGCCTGTGCCAGCTTCCCACTCCACGCAGACCCTTGCACTGGTGACTGGCTGCTCATGGCTTCTGCCATGGCACTGGCACTCGTGTACCTGCCCGCAGATTTGGCCAGCAGTGGGATTGCCCCAACACCCATGCAGTCATTTGAGCTTGGACTCAGTTACTGAGTCCCTGCAAGAAGAGGTTAAGCTGAGACAGTGGCAGCTGGATGAAGCTGGCTGCTGTATGTCACCAACCAGCCCTCAGCCACTATTGTCCACAGCCACACCACTCACAACAACTGCATTTTGATTTTTTTATGGCTATAAAGCAAAGCAAGCATTTCTGGTGAGAATTTAAGCAATGCCAGCTCACAGCTCAGCACTGATAACTTGCTGTTTGACCAAAGCTCGGAGAATAATCAGTGGCCTGTTTAAACTGCTGGCTGCTGTGCTAATGTATAAAATGCTACAGAGCTTTCACAGCAATCTGGAGAAACACAGCAGACGTCTGACTTGATGCCAAAGCATGTGTGGAAGGAGGATGTGCAGAGGCCAGGTTTTGCAATGCAAGACATTGCCCCTTGTCCTGTGCAGGGCCTGGCTCAGCACCTTGGGCAGCCCCACGGCAGAGCTCACAGCCTTGCTTGGGACCAGCACGTGCCTGGTACCACATGAAATTGCCTTTTACAGCATTCCCTGGTAGCAGCAGAGCTGCAACAGGTGCTGTGTGGAGCTCAGCACATGAAACTTGCAAAATCAAGACATAATCCTGGAACTGTGGCCTTCTTCCCAACTTGATTTTGCCATTCTGCCATCAGTGCTATGCTGAGGGTCAGACTAGTGATGGCAGTGTGCCACAAGCAGCCACTGCCTGGGCAGGGAGCCCTGAGCCCACTGGTACCATCACAGAGTTCCCACAGATGGGCGATGCCGTGTTGGCACCACACCAGCACTCTGTTGCAATCCTGGTATTGCTCATGCACTTCTGCCTTGGAAGCCTGGTGTGCCCCATCCCCGCACAGCTTTCCGCAGGGCCCTCCGTACCTCCTGGTTGCGGAGACTGTAGATGAGGGGGTTCAGCATGGGGGTGATGATGCAGTACAGTGTGGAGACCAGTGTATCGGCTGCCAGGGAGTAGCCGGAGCTTGGCCGGTTGTAGTTCAGATTAGCTGTCACAAAGTACAGGGCGACCACGAGCAAGTGGGCAGAGCATGTGGAGAAGGCCTTGTACCGGTTGGTGGCCACCGGCATCCCGAGAATGGTGGCCAGGATGCGGAGGTAGGAAATTACAACAAGAAGAAAGGGGCTGAGGCCCACAAAGACACTGGCAGCGTGGAGTGCCACTTCGCTGGGGCGAGTGTTGCTGCACGCGGCCCTCAGCAGTGGGGGGACATCACAGAAGATGTGCTGGAGCTGGACAGCCCCGCAGAAGGACAGCCTGGAGGCGAGGAGAGTGTGCACGGCAGAGTCCAGCATCCCCCAGAGCCAGCAGCCGGCGGCAGCCGCCACACAGACTCCCTGGCTCATGGCATGGGTGTAGCGCAGGGGCTGGCATATGGCTGCGTAGCGGTCGTAGGCCATGACAGCCAGGAGTGCGCACTCAGCCCCTGCGCACCCCATCAGGAAGAACATCTGTGCCAGGCATCCGTGGTAGGAGATGGTCACCTGTGGGCGCAGGACATTTGCCAGGATCTTGGGCACCGTCACTGATGAGTAGCAAATGTCCAAGCAGGACAGGTGACTGAGGAAGAAGTACATAGGGCTGTGGAGATGGGGATCCAGGGACACGAGGGCAAGTATTGCAGAGTTCCCCAGCAGTGTGGTCAGGTAAATGGCCAGGAAAAGAACAAAGAGGAATGGCTGGTGGTGGGAAAAGCCCAGGAGCATGAACTCTGTCACATGAGTCTGGTTGTCACCTGCCACGGGGCCAGCTGGGTTGGTCTGTGGGCAGAAACGAGCACTGTGAGGAGGAGGTGGTGACTGTGTGCCAGGGGACTGGAGCACATCCACCCATGGGACAAGGGTTTCACTAGTAGGATGGCTTTGGTCCTATCTCCACAGTGGTTGAAAGCTTCCCATGTTGGGATTTCACAGACACTATGATTTTAGAGTCCAGAGAGTTGCCATTTCATGTCAGATACCTGACTGCAACAGAATCACACAGAAGAAACCGAGAGGTGTGCATCTGGACTAACCCATACCTCCTTGGTTTGCCTGCCAGCCCAACACCCTGTCTTGATGAGTATACCAAGCCTGTCTCTCTTTTCCTCCCAGTTGTACTTACGGTGACTACGTGCTTCCCTGCCCCCTGGATGTGGTCACATCACAAGCCACAGCCACTGAGCTTGCTCTTCCCCAGCTGCGAGGCTGGGGATGTGGCATCACCCTGCACGAGTTGAAAGAATTATTTTTTTCCTTTATCACGTCTCCTTCTCTGCCATTTCTGAGATGCTCTTTTGTGCAATAACCTGCACTTAAAAAAGCACAGATTCCAATGGAGGGTGTCTCACCACATGGTGTTTGTTGAGCCACAGGCGAATTTATGCCCTCAGGGATCTCCACTGGTCTGGGCCTCCTGACTTTTCTACCATTATTCTATTTCAATTTTCACCCTGACACAATGGGGTGAAGCTATGATGACTGTGTCCACATGATGGATGAGGCATGGGGAAGAGTTATTGTTCATAAACCTCAGCCAAGATCTGTTGAAGGTGTTTCTTGCCGGGTGCTTGTGGCCAGGGCTGCTGCTGCCCACTATGCCAGTGCCACGGAGCCCAATAGATGTAGGCCAGGTACTTTGGTGTGCAAATAAGGCCTGGTGCAGGGGTCTCTGTGAGGCTGCTGAAGAAATGGGGCTGAGAGAGAGGTTAAAAACCGCCTGCAATCACCTTGTTTTGGGGTGCAGATCTGTTCCAGCCAGCACTCAGCACAGGCACACGCTGCATTCAGGCAGTATGAAATCAGCGGCTACTCTCAGCTGGGTGAGTAAAAGGATCCAGAGAGGCTTAAGCTCATGTGTATGATGATAAGTGGGTAAAAAGCGCTGGAAAACACCAGGGCAGACTGTGGCTGCATGACAATACAGGGCACCCTGGGGAATCACGGGTGATCTTGGGGCTGTGCATTACAAAATCCCGTTCTTCCTATGCAGCATGCTCCAGTCAACTGCCTCAGTAGATGTTAGCACTCTATATTCCTGAATCAGAGAGTAAGGTAACTGGCCAGTGTACTGACCATCCCTGAGCAAGTATCTGCCAGGAGCTATGGCGGGACCAGTGCTGGCTTCTGGGTCGGTTCTCAGTGACAGCACTGAGATATGGCTCGGGGGCAAGGGAGGATTGCACTTCACTGAACTCCAGCATTTAGTTCCCTGCTATTCTGGTTTGGAAACTGTAGACTTCAGAACAAGGCCTGCCTGCCTCAAGACAGAGCAGCTGTAAGCAGTTTTTCCTTACAGGTAACTCCAACAAGCCTTCTCCTCCTGTGGTCAGAATTCAACAGCGTTCCCAGACAAGCTATCAATTCATGTCACTCTCCATTTACTAAACACTAAAGATGTCAACTGATGGCCGTGCAGGGGTCCATTGCCATTATATAAGACTAAAGTGAATATGACAAAAAAAAAAAAAAAAGAAAGCATTCCTGTCCTCTTTATAGATGTGTTTTTAGCAGCTGAGGTCAATCATCAAGTCTCTTCACGAAATTAAACAACACAGCTAAATTTCAGGTTGATGCGCTTACTTTACACCCATTAATCTGCTTTTAATTTTTCTGTCCAAAGCATGTATCTATGTACCAGTCATGTTTTTAAAATGTTGAGCAATGAAGAATTCACTTCTTCCGTTGGGAGATTTTTTTTTTCATAGCTACTTACCATAAGAAACTGTCAAAGCACTGTTAAAAATTGTGTGCTTTTCTTCCTGTTGGAATTGCTTGAATGTCAGCTCTGTTTTGTACATAATTTTCAGGTCTTTCTCTTCCAGATTAAGGACGCTCTATTCTAATAGTATTTTCTCCTTGCTTCTACTTGCGCACTGTGATTTGTATCAGTGTTTGCTAAGTAGAACAGCTAAGTTCTGATTCTTGTCTTTTACTCTCCAGTTTTTAAACGTTTTTTTTTTTTTAGTTTTAATATTGAGAGGAAAGCTTTCAGTCAAAAGATTAATTCTTCTTTACCTAGCATAATGACATCCAAACTTGTTACTCCGCCTTGGATGTGGGTGCTACAAGGCTGAGAAACCACTGACCACTGCCTGGCCCAGCTCTCCAGCAGTCTCCCAGATCAACACATTCTTTAGTAGGGGTTTTTTGTGTTACTAATCTTGCGTACATTGGACAGGTACATAAGGACTATCTCATCCAATATTCTGGAAATCTCAGACCGTCACTCTTCCTCCAGTCAGCCCCCAGCCAAAGCCATGTGCAGGCAGGAGCAGATGCCTGAGTGGGTGAGAGCTGGGAGAGACCGCAGCAGTGTTCCCTAGGAATTTTGTCCTGACTCCAGCTGTCCCTGCCTGCAAAGCCGCATAATGTGCATGTTGATCTGCATAAACTCAAAATTATGTATGTGTCAACTTTCACAGCACAAAGGCAGTTGGTGGTTTTTGTTATGGCACAAGTGACGCTATAGTGTAGGTATGAGAGGGGAAGGCTCTGTCCAAGATCTTGGTGGATGCTTTTACTTCTGACTGTTAGCCAGAGGTAGCAGTCTGCTGACAAGTTACAGTGAAGTCAGCACCAGTGAAGGTGGGGACCTGCCTGTTACATTGGAGAAACAGGGCACCTCAGGAACCAGAGTGCTAAAAATAAGAATAAATTTAATGGTAGGTTAGGCATATAAGGGGTAGTCACCAGTTCATTCTCCAGACTGGGTTCGGCACTTGGAAATAAGAGCAGGTGAGAAAGAGGTGTGTGAGCCCACCACACGTTACCAACGAACCCTTGGTTTGATGTAGGTACACAGTGATGACATGTAAGTCAATGTATTTGCAGCAGCAGAGAATAGTTAGTTCCACTGCAGGAGGGACAGTGAGTTCTGTAGAGCTGCAGATGATGCTCTCCCTACGCTGACAAATTCAGGCTGGATTAGACATGGAGCTACAGGGCGACAGTACAGCCATAGCAGTCATGCAGCAGACTGATCCTAATTTTTCACCACAGTCTGGAGCAATGTAGCAGTCAGTGGACACAGCCACGTGACAAGAAATGACAGATTTAAGCCTTTTGTCCTCAGACATCCTGTACACAATGAAATAGGAAGACACGCCAGGAAAATCTCCCTTTCTCCCTTGGATTGCACAGGAATGAGCCTTGAAAGTGTCTCCACTTTGCCTCAGCTCCTTTCCTCTCTCTCTCTCACTTGCACTGAAGGAGATTTCTCACAGTAACTGATGACTTACCAAGTATTTCTCAGTGCAGCTACGCCTTTGCCCACCCCTGACCAGTCCGGAAAGGCTGGATAGGAGAAGCAGAGAGGGAAGACTGATGCTATCAGTGCTAGGGAAGTAGCCGGTTTCTGTTATTCCCCCTGAGAGAAGGAAGGTACCCCTGACCAGTGTGATGGTGATGCATTCGTCTGAGAGCCAGCTCAGCTCTGAAGCAGGGTGCCTTAGGTTGCCACTGTGCACATCTGCATATCTCCAGCATTTTGGGGTATGTTATGTCACCCTTTCTCATACAGGAGGCCAGATGTGCTCCGTGCCCACTCAGGGAAGCCAGGTGCTGCTGCAGGAGGATGTGGCTTTCCTCATCAAGCCACCACATCCCATTCACACTCAGGTGAGCAGACCAGACAGCCTGGAGCATACAGCCATAGGAGGTAAGGTCCTGAGCCTTGGGTACAGCCCAGTCCCAGTTTGAGGTAATGGCTGGACTGAGGGGGCCAGCAATAACACAGGACTAATTTCTCCTGAAAAGGACCAGATTGTTTTGTTTGTGGTACCACCAGCAGCCACAGCCTGCTTGCATACCCAGACTGCCCGGGAGCCCTGGGTACCAGTACTAGGTTTTCCCTCCAAGTAGTGTGCCAGTAGGGACCCCTGTGAGGGTCCCACCATGAGTGAGGCCCTGCCCCACCATGGGTAGCAGTCTTGCCCTCCCAGCCCTTACCTCCCTTACCTCAATGTCCAAGAGCAAACAGTGGATGGCATCCAGGGCTTGGTAAGAGGGAAAAGCTAGCAGTGTCCCCAGGTGCTGTCCGGTTTTTCTTACCTGCATGAGGAAAAGCCTGTGTGTCCGCAAGGTTTGTGAGTGGAGGAGAGGCTTTTAACCCTGCGAGGGCCCTGGGGGAGAGGCTTTCAGAGGTGGTTCTTGTTCAGTGGAAGGAGCAAGGAGCAGAGGAGCATTCCCCCAGTTAGCCCGCACAAGCGGGATATGAGTCCACAGGACAAAGCCTTCCTGGCACAGGACCCACCTTGATCTCCTGTTCTGCTCCAGGCTACGCCAAGTGCAGACCAGCCAGAGCTCTCTAGTCCTGGCCTCCTGCTCCAGCCCTGTGGCAGCTGGGATGCAGCACAACTGACCATGCCAGGCACTCTGGACCATAGGAGGGTGGCTGGCTGGGAAGACTGAGAGCTCCAGTCCCTGTGCCTTAAGTTCTTTATGACTCCGTTTTATCTGTTGCAGGGCTATGAGGTGCCTACACTGGCCAATGCCAGCAGAGAGGCAGCAATGAGGAGGGACGGCCATTGGCCACACTTGCAGCAACAAACCTGTGGGCAACACAGCCACAGGGTGACGGCATGGCATCTGCACTGCATCTGTTCTCCCACCATCTACAGTAACCACGCCTACCTGGCCTAGGCTGTGCAGGGCTCTCTGGAGTGGAGAGTGTGGTCCAGGGGGCTAGGAGAGAACACGGCCACAGTGGGACTGTGAGCTGGCAGCCGCTCTGATTGGACTTAATTAAGGCACCAAGTAGAGTCCTGTGAGTTCTTGAAGAGCTAGGCAGCAGGATTACATGGACATACACAGGGTGAATGCTGCCTGCTCTGAGCCTGGAGCCATTCCTGGTAGAAACAGCAGGTTTAGCTGGAGTTCACCACATAGTGCCATGGAAATGTAAAGTGGGAAACCCAGGAAATGTGAAGACTGCAACAGGAAGTTAATCTGAAAATCAAGATTGAGACATGATTGTTTCTGCAGCAGGAGTACAGCATTGCTGTATTGCAATCTTTTTGCAACCTGTTTCCTGATGATCGGGCAATAGGAGCTGATCCTATAATAAGCTCTGTATCTGAAATTTCAGGAGTTGAGGAGCTGAGAAGTAACATCACTTGGAATGTAGGGAAAGCATAGGCAACAACCCTACATGGGAAGGAATACCCTGTGTGCAAATTCAGCATAGGCACTACAGGGATCTACTACCTTAGAGTAGTACCAATGAGGGGAAAAATCGTATTGGAGCATTTATCTGAGGCTGTAAAAGATGACGAGTAGTAATTATGAGCCCTCTATGTCTAAAAGCATGTTTTGAGGGAAGCTGGGCTGACAAGGTAGAAGGACCATGATAACAGGACTTTTGACACAGCCATTTGCTTTGAGTTTACAAAATCTCCCCTTGCTCTTGTGCAATGACGAACACTTGCTTGTTTCATACAGAAACTCAGTGGCATGGCATTCCAATATAACCTGGCTACTCTCTCAGGATTTTGGATGAAGGCACATGCTGCAAGCACTCAGAGAAACCCCCTCCCACACTGATATTTGAAATAGGGCTTTGCTGAGATCATCAACACTTGGCACAAATATTAAAACATACTGAAATCTTGCCAGATGCCAGAAACTTGGTATTCAGTTCTGCTAATCCATGTCTATTTTCCATGGCAATATCTTCAGGACAGCCTTTAAGAGAAGAAATGTCAAAGAGAAGAAATATCAATGTTTGTATCCTCCTCTGGTCTACTGAGGCATACCAAACCTAGTTTTAGAGGTCCAGTGAGAAATCAAATCTTCATGAATTTGCAAAGTGTAATGGAAGTTGTTTTTTAAACCAAATGCCTGAATTTGTGTGTGTAACCACAAGGATCAGGCCCAGCTTCTGTAAGTACTCAGAACTTTCAGAAATCAGACTCCTAACTGGGTGTAGGGCCCTTGACTTCTCCAAGCACAAGTGTTGCACCTTCCAAAAAAACAAGTGTACTGTTGTAAAACAGTGAACTTCTCCAAGTCATGTTTTCCTACTTGTTTTGAGAGATGCATTCTTCCAGCTCAAGGATTCATTCTCAAGCAAAAACCACCATTGCTTGTATTGCAGCTCACTACAGCAATACTGCCAGCTCCCTGTGAATGGTCTCCACATGTGCACAAATGCTTCCTTTGGACTCAGAGACGAGGAAAACAGTGCAATTCATGGTGGTCAGGGTGGCAGGAATCTGCTTGCTGTATCCAACCCCTAACCAAAGCACAGCCAGCTCCATGGTCAGAAATAGCTTCTCTGGACTGTATCCAGTCAGATCTGGAAAACTTCTAAGACCAGAGATCGCACAGCCTGTCTGAGACCATGCTCCACTACTTAATGGTCTTCAGAGTGACTGTTGTTCCTTACATCCAGATGGAAGGAAACCTCTTGAACTTCCAACTCTGAAACCTCTGGGGGTTTTGGTTGTTGGTAAGCTTAATGGGTCAACAATGTGTCCTGATGGCCTAAAGGGCCAACCATATCCTGAGGTGCATTAGGCACAGTATAGCTAACTGGTCAAAAGCAGTGGTTGTCCCACTATACTTAACTGTACCTCAAGTACTATGTGTAGCTTTGGGCTCCACAGTGTGAGAAAGCTATAGAAATACTAGAGTGTGTCCAAAGGAACACAACAAAAATGGTGAAAGGACTAGAGGGCATGACTTATGAGGAGCAGGTGAGGTTACTAGATTTGTTCAGCTAGAGGAGACTGAGGTGACCTCACACTGCTGTCTACAACTTCCTCATGAGGGTGAGATGAGAAGCACATGCTGATTAATCTCTAGTGTCCAGTAATAAAACATGAGGGAATGTCTTGAAGCTGTTGTCAGGGGAAGTTCAATTGGATATTAAGGAAAAGTTCTTCACTGAGAGGGCAGTCAGGACTTGAACAAGCTCCCCAGGGAAAAGGTCATGGTTTCAAGCCTGTCATTGTTCAGGAAGCCTTTGGACAATGCTTATATATATGGTTTAACTTTTAGGCTGCCCTGTGTGTCAAGAGTTGGACTCAATGATCCTTGTAGGTCCCTTCCAACTGAGTATATTCCATGATTCTATGAACTTGAAACCTCCTGTCTGAATTTTGCCTGCTGCCTCTCATCCTCCATCCATGCCCCGTAGTGATGAGCCTGGCATTGTTTTATTGATAACCTCCCCGCAGGCACTGGAAGGCCACTATTTGATCCCCCCCATTCCTTCTGCAGGCTAAACAAGCCCAGCTCCCTCAGCTTCTGCTCACAGTTCAAGTGCTCCAGCACTGACCATTTTGGTGGCTCTCCACTGAAATCTTCTGAGTTTGTTGGTGTATTTCTTGTTTTGGGGAACCCAGCACTGTATCTAGTGTCTGGATATGATCTCGGAAGTACTGAGTAGAGGGCTATAACCACTTCCATCATTCTAGTCTCTTTGGTTCTGTTCACACAGCCCAGGATGCTGTTGACTGCCTTTGATGCCAGGCCACATGGCTCACTCATGTCCAGCTTGCTGGCCATCAACCACCCCTAGGGCCTTTTCTGCAAAGCTTCTGTCTGGCCAGGCATCCCCAGACTGTCTTGTTGCCAAGACTGCCTTCCCAGGTGCAGGACTTGGCTTTTGTCCCTTTTTGATTTCATGGGGTTCCTGCTGGCTCATTCTTCCAGTCTGTCCAGGTCCCTCTGGATGGCAGCCCTGCTCTTAAGCATATTGACTGGTCCCCTTGATTTGGTGTCACCTGCAAATTTGGCAAGAGTGCACTCTGTCATCTCTTTCATATCACTGATGAAGATGTCAAACAGGACAGATCTCAGGACAGATATCTCTCATGCTCACTTGTCACTGGTCTCCAGGTAAGCCATGAACCTCTTAACCACCACTCTCTAAACCTGATGATCCAGACAGTTTTACACCACTGCTTTCACAGATGTTGCTGTTGTTTCGACATATGCAAGCTGAATGCACGTCTCAGCCTGCATTTTCTGCACACACTTCTACTGGCTGGGCAACCTCAGTTGTCCTGGCTTTCTGTGGCCACATCTGGCTCAGGAGCTTTGTGGTTTGTTGACGGCAATGTTTCTCTCTGCTGGCTGCAATGGGCTTGTGCTCTGTTTTTTTCCCTCCGTGGTTTTGACTGCCACTGATGCAGTTGTGATGGTACTAAAACTGTACTGTTCACTGCAGAAGTCATCCAAAGAGTAGTTCAAACAGATTTAGTACAAACTGTATCTTGTGCTTCTGTGTTCTTTTTTCCCTGAACAACTCTTTTTAAAAACCTCCATGGGCAACATTCTGTGTGATTTTCTTATAACTACTACAGTTGTAACACTCAAATACCCTGTTTTACTATGACATCAATACAGTCTAGTGTCTTAAGCTCCCAACGCCATTGTACCAGTCAGACATTGCCAAACTGGAGCAGGTTGTGTGGAGGTCACAGAGGTGGTTGTGCTTGGAGCACAGGCCGTACAAGGAGAGGCTGAGACTTCTTTGTTCATCTTGGAAAGGAGACGATGAAAGGGAGACTACGGTCTGCAGCTGCCTAATGGGAGTAGGGAGAGGTGATGGATACACAGTTGCATGGGGACAAGAAGAGGCAACAGACACAAGCTGTAACAGGAGACATCCTCACTGGACATCAGGGAAAAATCCTTCAGGCACTGGATCAAAGTTCTGAGGGGCCATTGACTCTGTGTTCTTGGAGATACTCAGCACTCACATGGCCACAGCCCTGAGCAACTTGTGCTAATGGGTCCTGCCCTGAGCAGGGGTTGGACCAGGGGCTCCTTTCGACCAGTGCAAGTCCAGTTTCTGGAATTAAATTCTCATCAGGTTTTGCAAGAACAATATTTCTTTTTTTTTTTTTTTTCCCCCATTTTTTCCTCAGGGATTTCCTCAGGGAAAGAGTTTCCTTTGGAAAATTTTTTTTGCACATAAGTTGCAGGAGTTGCCTGTTATCTGAACCAGGCAAGAAACAAAAATAAGCAAAATTTGGCATTTCCAGTTTGGCCTACTCAAGATGGGATAAAAGCCTCACACTGCATCTTGTGAGAGTGGTAATGGATTACCATTTGACTTTTTTTTTCCTAACACTTGACGAGGAGGTTTTTTATCTAAATAAAAATACATTGTCTCAGGCTTTTATTCAGCTGAATTGACCACTTGCATTCATATTGTAGGAAAAAAGGCAATGAGAGTTGCACCTATATGATCCAACTATAAACTGGCCAAAGCTGATTTACTTGTGTTTGTCATCGGCTAAGAGCATGCACAAACTCAAACACCATGATCACACAACATAAGTGACTTGTTACTCTGTGGTATCATCCCTGCACTGTGGGGTTTGGGGGCAGGTCTAACACCTACATAAAATCCAGGAAAATGGATAGTGGGGTCCTGGCATGAGCCCCAGGGTCACTGTTTCTTTCTGGACAACTTGTAGTCAGAAAGCAACAAGGAAAGTCTTTCCTGTCACCACTGAGCAGCACTTTTGCCCAGTGATTGCTACCTGGTACTTCCTGGACAACTATGGTACTTGCTGCCCCATCTCCATTCCTCCCTCTTCCTTTGGCCAGCTCCATCCTCCTGCTGCACAGAGCCAGCCCTTCAAGGTTTCTCACTCTGGCCTTGCCCACACTTGGGCACCAAGTCTGCCCCAGGGGCCAATTAGTGCACTTCAGACAAGATGCTTTAAATAGAAGGCTGAAGTTGTGAAAGAGTTTTCTTGTTTCCAGTTTGTCCACTTGGTACTCATTTCCCATAGGCTTCTCTCCACAGAGAAAATGCCACTGGGGTTTCAGTGCCAATTACTAAAAGCCTAGAGTACTTCACTTCCTCACCTAGCATGTTTTTGTGAGTCTTGTAAACAAGGCACACAGTAAGCTATTAAAAGTTTGAGGCAGTCAGTCATGCAATAACTTTGAAGCTGTTTACATCTGCTGTAATCAATTGCATCATAACGTAGAAGAAGCAGAATGAGACATGGAGAAAGAATGTCTTTGTTCTGTATAGACTTCCCATCTTTGAAATGTTCACACTCTAGATAAAAAAATACACACCAAGTCGTCGAAGCATTAAAAGGAGAAAAAGGTAAAAAATTTAACAGTGCTTTAGCAGTCAATATGAAATACCTGAATGATAGTAAACTTTATGGAAAACCTAAGTTCTTAACAACAGGAAATACAAAGCTGAAGTTCCATGGCCATTTGTAGTATTGATGGTGCCTTTGTGCTCAAATTCCTGCTCTACTCTGAGGAAGTGTATCTACACCCTATATGTATGCTACAACCATAGGTGTGACAGATTGTTACAGGTATGAAGGGCAGTTTGATATCCCTGGCTTTTACTGGGAGCTACAGGTTCCTGACCCGTCTGTGGGGTGGGTGCACAGGGAGATATAGGTCTGTATTTAGTGCAAGACCCACTCCATGGCTGATGTGAGCCAGATCACAGCTACATGTCTGGAGCGGGTGACACAACAGGTGCCACAGCAAAAGCACATTGGCTAGGGCCACAGTGTCTGATCTGAGCGCCTGGGGAGATATCTTACAATACGAAGCTGGGCCAGGGTTTTTCATAGAAATGTATGTTCTAAGTTTTAGATAAGAACTCGATTTACTGTTGGAGGAATTTAGCCAGAGTGTTTGTGGCAACACTGGATGTCAGGACATAGCATGCCTTGAGCAAACAGAGGGAGCACAGCAGGAGCCCTTGAGAAAGGTTTTACAGGGAAAGACAGTGCTGCTGATTGGATGGCCAGAATTCTATAGAGACACCAGCACTGATTTCTTGATCTGTTTAGAGTAACACGTAGTGTAGCACAAAGATGATACAGACTCACCTGCACTAGTCATTCTGCGCTCTTTCATCAGCGGAGAGTGACTGGTGGTTTGCCCAGTCTGTCAGGCTGGGACAGTCAGACTCATGGTAGCTCTGGAGACCAGTGCCAGGCCTGAAACAGTCTGGGATTCTGCTTCCAACATCCACCATTTTCAAGATCATTTTGCAGGTATACAGGTGTGCACTACTTCCATTGCCAAGCAGGGCAGAAGAAACCCAGGAGGTTTCTGGATATGGGGAGACACTCTGCCAGATATGGTACTCACAAGAAAGAACTGGTCAGGCACATAAAGGCTGAGCGTAGCCTTAGATGCAGTGATCACAAGATGGAGAAGTTCAGAATCCCGAGAAGAGGGAGAAAGGCAAAAAGTATGAGGGCCTAAGGGCACTAATACGCCTTAAAGTCCCTGACCAGTCCCACCTGGGACCTCCACCCACTCTCTGCCCATGGGCCCAAGAGCTCCATTTCAACACAGGCCTTAATTCTTGCTATCATGGACAAAACAATCTCAGCTCGATTAGTTTATTCCCAATTAACATGAACTTTAAATTACTGATTCAGATACTGAGGAAAAACCAAAATGACAAATAATTAAAGAAACACTTAGGTAAACACCTTTTGTCTCCTTTCCCAGGTTCAGCTTCAGTCTAACACCTTTTCTCACCCCTTCCTAGTCTCAGCTCCTCTTGTTGTCCCTACATATTATGCTCATTTCCTCTCAATCCCTTTGGTGAGGTGACGGGCAGCACAGGAGGTTGGGATCAGTGTGTTGCGCTTCCTTTTGCCACTCATTGCTTCTTACTCTTTTCTTCTACTGCTCTTTCCTTCTTGTTTCCTCTGCTTAGTCATGGCACACCCATGGGCTGCAGTCGCCTCAGGGTTGTACCTGCTCCAGTGTGGGTCCTCCACAGGCTGCAGTTCCTCAGAGGTGTCCCTGCTCTGACATAGTTCCTCCCTGGACTGCAGTACCTTCACGAAGAAATGGGCCAATAGGAATTTCATGAAGTTCAGTAGAGGGAAATGCGAAGTCCTGCACCTGGGCAGGAATAATTCCATGTGCCAATACTCAACCGGGGGCCAAAGCAACTTTGCAAAGAAGTACCTGGGTGTCCTGATGGGCAACAAGCTAACCATGAGCCATCAATGAGCGTTTGTGGCAAAGAAGGACAACAGCATCCTGAGTTGCATTAGCAAGAGCATTGCCAGCAGGTCGAGGGAGATCTTTTCCCCTCTATTCAGCATTGGTGAGACCACAGCTAGAATACTGTTATGAGTTCTAGGCTCCCCAGTACAAGAAAGCCTGAGCAAAACTGGAGTCCAGCATGAATACGATTAAGAGATTTAAGCACCTGACATGCAAGGAGAGGCAGAGAGCTGGGACTGTTTAGCCTTAAGAGGAGGTTCAGAGGGGTTTATCAATGTGTATAAACACCTGATGCAAGGCAGTAAAGAAAACCAGTGGTATCCAGTGAATAGACAGGAGGCAACAGGCACAAATGGAAATACTAGAAATTTCACTTAAACATAAGAAAACTTTATTTTACTGCAAGGGTGATAAAACAAGGTCCTGAGCAACTTGACCTGAGGGACCCTGCCTTGAGGTGGGGATTTTGGATTAGACAATCTCTAGAGGTCCTTTCCAACTTCCAGCTTTCTATGATTCTATGATTCAGGTACATGTGGGACGTGTGGTGCAGCCTACGTATCACGGGCGAGGACTCCAGGGTGTTGCTGCAGTGGGCATGTGGGTACAAGTGGCAGGTCAGACCTCTCCTTCCTCCAACATGGCTATAATTCAGATCATACCCACCTCAAGGGCTCTATTGCTATTTAGTATTTCCCATTTTGCATTTGATTTATCCTTTTTACAGTAGCTGGTGTCCAGCTCTTTCCAGGACTGTGGAGAACTAAAATGCCAAATATATTAAAGATAAGATTTGTCTCTTTAGATCTAGCTGCATGGACCACTTGTCTTTCTTATAAAGATGCATCTTACTTAATAGTGCTAAACAGAAGAAAGTTACAAGATGCCAAAGAATTCATGGCTTTGGTCTTATACCAGGCCTGTTGTTTTCACATTGCAGAGACAAGCACCTAGTAAAGACAGAGGTGCCTGAGAAAGAAGCCATAGAATAAAATCACAGGCAAAACAGAAGCAATACTGTTCAGGGAAGACTGTGTGCCAAAGAGATTCAATCCATCTCAGTACTGAAAGTACCAAGGTATTAAAAAAGTGCAGTCTTAGACTGTGAAAATAAAAATCACCTCTTCAGTGAGCCTTTCTGCAGTACCAACAATCAGTTAAACTGCCAGAACTGCACCAAGTTGTGGATTGGACATATCCATTTATCTTCTGTGAAGGAAGAAGCATTTCACCAGTCCATACATTCTTCAAACCTGTCAGTAAAATAACAGAAAAATTATTAAATCCAAAGCAAATAAGTGCCAGGTCCTGCTGGTTCACAACAACCCCATACAACGTGACAGGCTTGGGCAGGAGCGGCTGGAGAGCTGCCCGGCGGACAAGGCCCTGGGGGTGCTGGTCGGCAGCCGGCTGAGCAGGACCCAGCAGTGTGCCCAGGTGGCCAAGAAGGCCAACGCCATCCTGGCTTGGGTCAGCAATGGGGTGGGCAGCGGGAGCAGGGCAGGGATCGGGGCCCTGTGCTCGGCACTGGTGAGGCCGCACCTCAAGTGCTGTGTTCAGTGTTGGGCCCCTCACTACAAGAAGGACATTGAGGGAATCCCTGCGGCAAGTGTGCCTGCTGCAGTGCACTGGGTTGCCAGGCTTTGAGCTAGCCCAGCCATCTCCACAATCGGCGCAGGGTGAAAGTCAGAACTGCAATAATTTTTCATAGAATCACAGAATAGTTAGGGTTGGGAGGGACCTTTAAAGATTATTTCGTCCAACCACCGTGCCATGCCCAGAGATATCTTTCACTAGATCAGGTTGCTCAAAGCCCTGTCCAATGTGAGCGTGAACATTTCCAGGGATGGGGGATGCACAGCTTCTCTCGGCAACCTGTGACAGCCTCACCACCCGCCGCACAAAACATATCTTTCTCATGTCCAATCTAAACCCACCCTCTTTCATTTCAGTTTAAAACTATTGCCCCTTGTCCTGTCACTACAAGCCCTGGTAAAAAGTCTTTCTCCATCTTTCTTATAAGCCCCCTTTATATGTTCTGGCTGATGTAGTTGCCAAGCCACTCTCCAGGATATTTGAAAAGTCTTGGCAGTCAGGTGAACTCCCCAGTGACTGGAGCAAAGGAAACACTGCACCCATTTTTAAAAAGGAGGACCCTGGGAACTACTGACCTGTCAGCCTCACCTCTGCTGACGGGAACATCATGGAACAGATCCTCCTAGAAGCTATGCTAAGGCTCATGGAGGACCCAGAGGTGATTTGAGACAGCCAGTATGGCTTTACCAAGGGCAAGTCCTGCCTGACCAACCTCATGGCCTTCTGTGATCAAGTGACTGTATCAGCAGACATGGGAAAAGCAATGGATGTCATCTACCTGGACTTCTGTAAGGCCTTTGACGCAGTCCCCCCCAACATCATTCCCTCTAAACTGGAGAGATATGGATTTGATGGGTGGACTGTTTGGTGGATGAGGAATTGGTTGGATGGTCGCATCTGGAGGGTAGTGGTCAACAGCTCAATGTCCAGATAGAGATCGGTGACAAGTGGTGTCCCTCAGGGGTCTGCACTGGGACCAGTACTGTTTAAGATCTTCATCCATGACCTAGACAGTGGTATCAAGTGCATCCTCCACAAGTTTGCAGATTGCTTGCTTACCAGTTTACTTACTGGACGTCTGCTGGAAATACAACANAGCAGAGAGGAAACAGTCTAGGAGGTTCCTGGAGTGTGTGGAAGATCACTTCCTGACGCAGCTGGTAAGTGAGCCTACCAGCCAAGGTGCCTCGCTAGATCTGCTGTTTACTAACAGAGTAGGACTGGTGGGAGATGGGGTGGTCAGAGGCTGTCTTGGGCTTAGCGACCATGAAATAACAGAGTTCTCGGTTCGAGGTGAAGTTAAGAGGTGGGCCAGCAAAACCATCACCATGGACTTTCGGAGGGCAGACTTTGGCCTGTTCAGGACACTGGCTGAGAGGGTCCCCTGGGAGAGAGTCCTGAAGGGCAAAGGGGTCCAGGAAGGCTGGACAGTCTTCAGGAGGAAGTCTTAAAGGCACAGGAGCAGGCTGTCCCCATGTGCCGCAAGACGAACCATCGGGGAAGACGACCGGCCTGGCTGAACAGGGAGCTCTTGCTGGGACTCGGGAAAAAAAGGAGGGTCTACCAGGTATGGAAGAAAGGGCAGGGGACTCAAGAGGAGTACAGGGCTCTCGTTAGGTCATGCAGAGAGGAAATTAGAAAGGCAAAAGCCCAGCTAGAACTCAGGATGGCCACTGTTGTAAGGGTCAACAAAAAGTGTTTTTACAAAGACATCAACAACAAAAAGAGGGCCAAGGAGAGTCTCCATCCCTTATTGGGTGCAAGGAGGAATACTGCCAACAAGGATCAGGAAAAGGCTGAGGTGCTTAATCCTTTCTTTGCCTCAGTCTTTAGTAGTCAGACTGCTTATTCCCAGGGTAGTCAGCCCCCAGTGCTGGAAGATAGGGAAGGAGAGCAGAATAAACCTCTCATAATCCAGGAGGAAGCAGTTAACGACCTCCTGTGCCACCTGGACACTTACAAGTCTATGAGGCTGGATGGGATCCACCCGAGAGTGCTGAGGGAACTGGTGGAGGAGCTGGCCAAGCCACCCTCCATCATCTATCAGCAGTCCTGGCTATTAGGGGAGGTCCCAGATGACTGGAGGATCGTCAATGTAACACCCATCTACAAGAAGAACCAGAAGGAGGATCCCGGGAGCTACAGGCCTGTTAGCCTGACCTCGGTGCTGGGCAAGACTATGGAGCAATTCATCCTGAGTGCACTCACCAGGCATGTGCAGGGCAATCAGGNNATCAGGCCCAGCNAGCATGGGTTCACGAAAGGCAGGTCCTGCTTGACCTCCTTCTATGACCAGGTGACCCGCCTAGTGGACGAGGAAAAGGCTGGGGATGTCATCTACCTGGAGTTTAGTATGGCCTTTGACACTGTTCCTCACAGTAACCTCCTGGAGAAACCAGCTGCCCATGGTTTGGACGGGTGTACTCTTCGCTGGATAAAGAACTGGCTGAATGGCTGAGCGCAGAGAACGGTAGTGAATGGAGTTAAATCCAGCTGGCGGCCAGTCACGAGTGGTGTTCCCCAGGGCTGTTTTGGGTCTGGTCTTGTGCAAGATCTTTATCAATGATCTGGATGAGGGGATTGAGTGCTCCCTCAGTATGTTTGCAGATGACACCAAGTTGGGTGGGAGTGTCGATCTGCTAGAGGGTAGCAAGGCTCTGCAGAGGGATCTGGACAGCCTGGATCAATGGGCTGAGGCCAACTGTATGAGTTTCAACACGGCCAAATGCCGGGTCTTGCACTTCGGTCACAACAACCCCATGCAACACTACATTCTTGGGGACGAGTGGCTGGAAAGCTGCCTGGCAGAAAAGGACCTTGGGATGCTGGTCAGCAGCCGGCTAAACATGAGACAGCGGTGTGCCCATGTGGCAAAGAAAGTCAACGGCATCCTGGCTTGTACCAGGAACAGTGTTGTCAGCAGGAGCAGGGAGGTGACAGTGCCCCTGTGCTCGGCACTGGTGAGGCCGCACCTCAAGTGCTGTGTTCAGTTTTGGGCCCCTCACTACAAGGACATTGAGGGGCTGGAGCGTGTCCAGAGAAAGGCAACAAGCCTGGGGAGGGGTCTGGAGAACAAGTCTTACAAAAAACAGCTGAGGGAGCAGGGGCTGTTTAGTCTGGAGGAGGCTGAGGGGAGACCTTCTCGCTCTCTACAACTACCTGACACGAGGGTGTAGCAAGGTAGGCGTTGGTCTCTTCTCCCAGGTAACTAGCGATAGGACAAGAGGCAATGCCCTAAAGTTGCATCAGGGGACATTCAGGTTAGATGTTAGGAAAAATTTCTTTACTGAAAGAGTGGTCAGACATTGGAACAGGCTGCCCAGGGAGGTGGTGAAGTCCCCATCCCTGGAGGTGTTTAAAAAGCGTGTGGATGTGGAACTTCAGGATATGTTTAGTAGGCATGGTGGTGTTGGGCTGACGGTTGGACTTGATGATCTTAGAGGTCTTTTCCAGCCTATGATCCTATGATTCTATATATGCCCCATCCCTGGAAATGAATGACTCAAGGGCAGGTTGGACAGGGCTCTGAGCAACCTGATGGACTTGCAGATGTCCCTGCTCGTTGCAGGGGAGGCTGGACTAGATGACCTTTAAAGGTCCCTTGCAACCCAAACTGTTCTACAATTCCATTACATCCACCAGCACTAGGAGGAGCCACTCCATGGAAACAGTGGCAGATCAGATTAAAACATTAGAAAACAAGCACTTTTTTTTATGCTGCAGGCAATGGACTTTTCAAATTGGCTGCCTCGGGAGGTTGCAGAGGTGGACAGTACAGCAAATTCAAAACAATAGTAAATGAACCCTTGGACTGCATTTACTGGTCATGCTATTTCCTATACCAACACAGTGACTGCAGATATATGTCCTAGAGAGATATATGCCACTAAGCAGCTACTGGTGCAAAGATTCTCCAGAATCTGCTGTTACATCTGAGACACCTCCAGTACACAACAATTCTTATTATAAATTGAGCCTAAAGCTCTCTATTAGCTTCAAGTATTTCAGTCAAGAACCTAAACTCTGTATATATGGAACAGGAAGACCAAAGAGTGAGAAGACCACCAAGCTTCAGAAAAAAAATAGACCGTGATTGTTTTCTCCATATCACAGAAAATGAACAACCTCCTGCCCTATGCCCAAGAGAGGTCAAGTAGGGGCTGGATTTGTACTTACTAACCAAACTTAATCTTGAGCTCAACAAGGTAGAAGTACAGGCAAGAGAAAAAAAACCCCACACACGACAGACTGCACTCATGCCTACATAATGAGCCACATTTGCTTCATGGTCTTACTTGGGTCCACAACCAAGACAATCACACCAACATGATACACAGGTCAAAGCCCTGGTAGATTCCAGGCAGAAACAGTTTCCATCTCTCCATCAGACCCTGATCCCAGTTACTAACATGTCCAGGACGTGAACTGCCCTTGCATTCAAACATCTTTACATTAGGTTCCCCACTAACTATCTAGTACTTTTATTAGCCAGATTTACTCTTTATTTGCTCCCCTTCCTTCAAAATATCCTAGACAAACAAAAAACCTGGCTTCCATATTTTCACACAACACCTAGGGAAAAAAAAAACCAAAAAAGTAGTCAGTTATGCAAGCTGTTGTTGAAGTTGAGTACTTAAATTTAAAGTGGAACTATATTTATCTTTTCTGGAGAAAAGGCATCCTAGAGAAAGTTTTCAGAAATCTGTCCCATCTCCTAAGTGCAAGGAGAGGTCTGGAAGCCAAGCAATCAATGGGACAAGTTAACAGGACTCCAGTGTTTCTGTGAAATACTGGAGCACTTCCTCCAGAAAGCAGAAACTGCCTGGTTCAGCATCCTTCAATCTAATATTCAGGTATCATGCTTCTGTGCGAATAGACAACAGGCAGCAGAGGCAACAACCAAAATTCAAATGTCTACTGTGCGTGAAATTGTTGCAGCATCAGACATTACAAATTTAAGCTAAACCAGCATTCAGTTAACTTGCCTTTATTATTTTACAACATAATGTTTGGAGCTCAAATAAAGCAATCAAAAATCTTCAAGAAAGAAAGGAAATAGCATATGCTAGGCATTATCAACATTTCTTAAGAATGGTTTGACTCAGGTGTGCGAAAAAATAATCAGAAGTTTCAACTTGTTCTGCAAAGACAGATTAGGGACAAGGAAGCAGACAGTAAGAAGAGAAAAGTTTCAAAATTAAAGCCATTGGAAGTTACAAAATCTAAGGTGATTCACCACAGGACCAAGAGGCACCAGGAGGCATACAAAACAGATGCTAAGTATCACTAGAGAAGTTAAAAAACTATTTCTTGAGCAGTTGGGGGGGGGGGAGCCTTTCACAAGAGTCCAGGAG
>Ga0065711_1031675_pt1 | contig 29026 bp, 14 predicted proteins | sample Hoacrofraction12_FD_59098 | JGI IMG/M metagenome (GOLD analysis project Ga0065711, IMG submission 59098) | Hoatzin crop microbial communities from Cojedes, Venezuela - Epithelial fraction 12 v2 (version 2) | ecosystem: Host-associated > Birds > Digestive system > Esophagus > Crop | place... | reverse complement strand
AAAAAAAAAAAAAAAAAAAAAAAACACAACCCCAAACTATTTCTTACAACAGGAATACCATTTACTCTTAAGGACTGGACTATAAGATGTTCTAAATATACATAATCGGGGGGAAAAAAAAAAATGATCCATACCCTTACCTTTCCGCGTGTTCTCTGTCACATCTACACCAAACTGGATGATGTCACCTGACATAATTTCACATGGTGGGCTTTCCTCAGATCCTCTACTCAGTCTCTGACTATTAATAAAGGTACCATTACTACTTTTAGTGTCTTGAAGGTAGAACTGTAAAAACAAACAAAAAGAAGAGTAAAGCATCTGGAAAACAAAAGTACAATGAAACTTAAGCTCCCAGTAAAATGTTATTTGCTATAAAATATAGCTTGACTTCCCAGTGTAGAACAAATGTATCAAACTGAAACCACTCTCCTCAGGATGCAACACCTTCACATTATCGACAAATATTTGTATTTCATTTTTAGTTTTGCAACATACGATTCAATTCTAGCACATACACTATGCAAACAATTGCTACAAACTGTACTTAACGCACTGCCTGCATGGAAAGGACCAGACACTGTTAGCAACAATACTTTCTGTCACACGTACATAAGAATTTATATTTATATTGGTCAACACAAAAATTCTAACTGTTCATACATTTAAGGTACTGGTATTGATGACAAAAATATACTGTAGGGAAGACGAGCACTGAGGGCACAAGGAAAAGCTCTGGCAAAAGACAGAATTAAGGAACTGTAAAATGAGACCATGGTGAAACTAAGGAAAACAACACTAGGATGTTTCTACCTCTCAGGGATACTAGTTCACACCATTAATTTAATCTCAAGATTGCTGCATCATCAAGTACCTTTGTAAATACCTATTTGTAGAGTTAATTAAATTTTAATAGCAACTCACTGAATCAGAAACTGCTTATGACACAAGACTACTAGTCAAAACTGCTGCATCTGAGAAGAGGTTACAAGTGAGTCACCTGGCAGAAGACCAGAGTCACTGGCTGAGACCTGATCAGCAGACAGCATGAAAGAGAGGACTGGAATGTTACTTACCGGCCAGGTGTAACTACTGAAATGAGTCACTTTCAGTAGTTCAAGATGACAATAGTTATTAAGGAACCTGATGGGATGGTAGAAATCCCTGCCTTCCTGCATGCATAACGAATCTTACCAGCTCCCAAAGCAAGCATAAGGCTGCGGGAGGGATGTTACTTTCACAGAAATGAATGTATTGCCATGTTTCTCCTATAAAAGCAACTGGCAATTTTTTTCAGGATTCCGTGCAAAGTTTTCCATGCTTTTACTTGCCTCTATTATCACATGGCTCAAAAAAAAAAAAAAAAAGTGATATATAGCACAACATAATAGTGTCAAGGGAAAAGGTAGGTTTAAAATGGAATGAGACATGAGCACTAGGACTCTTCAGATCTCATACTGTAAAATTACACCAAGCATATGATGTGTATCTTATGCGCTCGCCTCAAGTAGCACAAAGCAGCACCCCTAACCTGGGGGCTTAAGTGCCACTGGGTCCAGAAGATGGGACTCAATACAGTAATCAAGGGGAATGCCAACAGAGGAAAGCTCAGCTAGGTCTATGGAGTGACAGAATGAAAAGCAGCACATCAAAGATTTTCTTCCAACAAATATGCCTTTGATCTTAAAGAAAAAGAAAATAATAATCAACTGGTTGAATGTTCATAAAGATGAAGGTAAACACAAATTATGGAGAGATCAAGAAATTATGGCTGCATTCATTGCATTAACAATCAGACCTACCCTACTCTAAATAATACTCTGTATATAATGAAACACTATATATTAATATATAATAATATAATAGTATATAATATAGCTTTTATAACAGTTACAAGTTTAAAAGCCAATCACGTTAATCAGCGTGTTAATTTACTAATCTGAAAGTACTGAACCCTCTCATGGCTCAGTGCGGAGATTTTTTTTTTTAACTTCCTGTTTGTTTTTAATCAGCCTTCTGCTCCATTTGAAAATCTTTGTTATGAAAAAGTGACTTGACAAGCAAGGAGAAACAAACATGCTTGTGCTTATTTGTTTCTCCCCACCCTTCTCTTTCCTATGCATAATACCTGCCTTCTATCCTTCTAACTTATTGATTAATCACTTCCCGTCGTAAACACGCTTTGGCAGAATCCGTAGATGGGGCACAGACAAGACAGCACAGGGAAATACAAGAGAGTGACCCCAGGAAAGGAAGTGCAACAGGGCATCAGCAACACAAAGCTTACAAAAATACCACTGGACTCTCAAAATTCAAACTGAAAAAAAAAAAATCTGTAAACAAATGGCCATAGAAAATACACATTAAATTTAATTAAACTGATGTCCTGCACTGAACTGTAACTGCATGCTACTGAATTTCACTACGTAAATTTAGGAAAAGTGATGCTCTTGAAGCCTTTACAAAACAGGATTAAAAGATCCTCCTGCATCTAGTAAAGAAATAAATAGTCCCAGCAATATGTTCATAAGCTGATGTTTCAGTAGAAAAGCACTGACTTCAAGACTTAGCAAAAAGGATTCAGTCATCTTGTCTTTAACGTAGAAATTGGGCAGCAACCCAGAGCACTGGTCCCTTTCACGTAGCAAATTCAAACGTTATTTCCATACCAGTTTTCACTAGTTCAAATTATCTTAAAGGTCAATCCCTCCATCACTTTTGTATCATTACTAAAAGTTACCTTTAGAAAACAAAATCAAGTGCAAGCCATGAAACAAACACGTTTATATGGTAACTAGTCCTCATAGTAGTATACTGGTATTTAATATACTATTATTCATGCAGTGCCCTTGGTGGGTTCACGAATTCCCAAACCGATGCCTGTTGCACAGCAGCTACATAATGCAGTGCCTTCTGTGAAGCCAGCACCATTTGTTCGTCCTGCTTTCCAGCGCAAACCGACAAACTTCAGCGGCAGCGCCAGGTGAAAGAGTAACTATAAACCCTTCCCTTCCCCAGCGCTCACTGCTGAGTTGCACCACCGCCTCTGCAGTTGTACTGGCTCAGGCATTTGTTTAGTCACAGCAAACCAGTTTTGAGAGCTGATGCAAGTTATATGAGGAGGTGCTGAAGCCAGTACTGCCAGAAAAAAAGGGCAGCATACACTGAACTAATTATACTTGTTTTTATAATTCACCCCTCTCCAGATTAAACTGAAGCCTCAGCCCTTTTGTGCCTCACGTTAACAACTAGTCCAATTTAGAACAGAGAGGGTAGCTCATGCACATTCCTAACAACTCAGCTTTTGAGGACTGTTAAAGAATGGTCATACCCTTAATTCAGATAACAACTATATGTACGGTTTGAGTGATAGTTTTCCCCTCTTTCTTAAAGTACAAGGTAACATACAGCTATTTAAGAAACTTACTCTCCAGTATCATAACACCTTCTCAGACAGAAAAAGAAATCCTAGCCCACATTTCTTCCTTAGTAATTTATGTTCTCATGACTGTTTGCATCCTCTCTCATTTATACACCATTAATAAACTCAGTTAACTGCAGACATCCCACCATGCTGCTTCCACAAAACTAATGGAGACTTTATTCTAAAGTAAAACTTGCGGTTCATCACTACCCTCAAACTTCTCCAGTGCAGTCCATCTTCTTTAGAAATTGCATTAAGGAAGTTTCAAAAAATTACAGATTTTTTTGTTTCCAGGCTTTACAAGGAATTATGTATTACTTTTAAAAATTTAGTATTTATCATATTTCAAGTTACTATTCAGTTTTATCCCAAACTATAATACATTACACTTATGCACATACAATATATGAATCCTAGCTGATACTCGGAAGCTGCAAAATCACTGTGCTCCAGAAGGACAGATTTTAACTTTACCTACGAAATACAGGTAGACTGTTTTCTTCAAAGAAATAAAAATGAATAACAACAACAAAATCATTCTGTTTAACGATTACTACCGTAACATCTTCCAAGAGGTAGGCTGAAGAGAACTCCTTAGCCTGACAAGTGAGAAAGTCAGCTTTAGAAGCTAGTTCCCAAGCCATATGCAGTCCTGATACAGGATGAAACACTTCTGAAGGATCTCAGAGAAGACAAAGGATGGGCTCAGAGATGCACAGAAAATGCTGAAGACAAAGTAGCACACTCTTTCAGTGATTTCATTACCTGGATTTAATTACAGTACAACACAATGGTAGAACAAACAACTGATGAGCTTTTGCTTTTACCACTGTCTTTTTTGATCCTCATGATACACAGCATTTCTCCCAATATACTGCATTATTTCACTGAGGATCAAACTAGAAATTTAACATGAAGTTCTAGAATTAGCCTAACGTGTAAACAAATGCATCATAAAAAATGAACTTTTAATTAAATTGCTAGTTTTTAATTTTGTTCTGAGAAAGCTAAAATGTTAATCTCAAAATAACAGCAGTGCATAATAATCGATCACACACACACACTCAAAAGCCAAAGACACTAGATATCTTTTTGTTGTATAACTGCTCATTCCAAGGTACAAGGTAAAGACGGAGAATAAGTGTTCCACACACAGAACAACAGAAAAATCAATGGAAAAATCAAGGAGTAAGTGCTCTATTAGTGAGTTCTTGATCATTTAAATAGTGTTTTTTCAAAAACTCTTATGACCTAGCTACCCCCAGTACAATACAATCAACAAAAGAACCTCAAGTCTGCTAGAGTAGAATTGTACCAATACTGCAGTAAGGCAGTAAATCAAGAACAGTGATCAACACAGACTCACATAACATTTGCTATCACTACGTATGGCCATCTTTTTCCATTTTAAGGGCACATTACTGCTACTCCATCTAACACAGCTTGAAACTGCAGTTCAGGACAATTGTGCTAAGAATTAGAGTGAGGAGAATTACCGGAGAACTGAGACAGCTTGTCTGCAGAGATGTGAGATTCACTCCATGAAGAGGAACAAATTCTACATCCAAAAGTGCAGGCATAGGCCACAGCTTATAATTAAACATATTTCAGCCTTATTCCATACTTGAATTAATAATTAAGTAAATAATAAGCATCAAAATGTAGGCCACTGCCTTTTACAGAAAGTCAATCATTAATATAATTTATTCATTCAATATGTTTTCAATGCCTAAACGACTAATGTAGAAAGAGAATCCCAATTTCAGGACGTCCTCATTTACCATTCTTTTCCTCATCTCTTATTTCCTGTGTGAAAGAAGTACACACAACTCCCATGCGCTTCAGAGTGCTGTTCTACAGGCTTTAAACCATTAGTTTAAACCAGAAACATATAAATTAAATTATCAAATTCTGAACTACAGCCACTAAGGAGATGACAGCTTCATTTTTGTCATGTTTACTGCCACAAAGGGGCAGCAAGGCTGTCAGCTAGACCAGTTACACCATAAAATGCTGTGGTTTCGATGATAGGTTCTTCCCCTACTCATGCTACAAACTACACGATCAATCACTGAACAATTAATGCTGGCATTGTAAATGCACCCCCTGAGTACTAAAGCTAATACTCAAATGCAGCAAGTAAATAGGGATCTAGAAATTGGAATACTTGCCCTAGAGTAATACTTTATTTCAAAATTAAACCGCAAAAGTAGTACAATTGTGTGTGTTTACTTGTTTCACGCTGAGTATTCTACTAGGAGGCGAAGTACACTGGCTTTGCACAACCTGAATTAAGCACAAAGATTTTAAAACAGTACATAACAGGGTCAAACCAACATGGCCAACACTTACAACACTGCAGCCAGAAAGCTTTTTCTTCCATATAATTAAAAGATCATTTTATCTTCCTCTAAGTGTAAACACTTGAGTATTTTCTCATTTTGAGAGCAGCACTTCTGCTAGCAGAGTACGCTGTGCAAACCATAGTGAATTCCAGGTCAGCCCTTTGGCTGTAAGATAGAGAAGTTCAAATGCTAAATTATCTCCAGACCCAACTGATTGAGTTCCTCATTCTGTTCTGCTTAGACACATCCTAAATTCCTTTCCTCTCACTTGCCTAACTCCACCCACCTATCAAGGAAGTAGAAGTATTTGTCTCCTTAGCAAGCTAATTCACAGGGTGGGGCACATCAAGCGAAATTGCTTTTCTATTGAGTTTTATATTTCTTAAACACATGGATCTAATAGCTCTTTGCTTACTAAACTCCAGCTCCTTCAACTTAGAAACAAAACTAGTGCATTAACTTTCGAGTTCTTAGCAAAGCTCTTTTTCAAAATGGTTCTAGCTACCCAAGCCAGGCACACACTATGAAACTAAAATGGACCAGCTGTGAAGAAAGGGATTTTCCAGTCAGATTGAACAGACTGAAGGAGTGGCAGCTGGCTATTCAGGGACTGTAAGTATTGAAGGTCCCCAGGGAGAAGCACAACTTGCTAGCAGTTTTCAGTAACTTCTTCAGAAAATAATAAACTTAACCACTCTTTCTATGCAGTAAAGAAAAAAGAAAAGAAAAAATTAACCTTTTTTACATAGCACTGGAGAAAAAAAAATATTCACCCTAAAGTTTCAGCTGAAAGTGTAAGCTGTGAATCCAGCTACTCTGATGAAAAAGGTTAAAATCCTCAGCCACCTCCAGGAATTCCGTGCCATCCTTCCAAACCTGCCAGTGGTTCCAAGGGGCAGGAGAGAGAGGACAGCAGAGAATATGCTCTTCTGCTGACCAAGCTGTTCCGTGTCTGTTTACACCTTGAAGTTTTGTTGACTGTACTGCCAGGACAACCCCGCTGGTTGCTCATACCTGTTGTCAAGCAAAATAAACTGTGGCAGTAAAAGCAGTTTTGCACCAGCATTCCTGAGTCTGGGTATAAACAGAGTTCAGCCTTTTCTGGATGTATTTGAAGTGCTGTAAAGTATTAATCCCTCTGCTGCTTGCCATGTCCTGATAGTCTGAGTGCTTTGAAGTTCACTACAGGCCTTGTCATTCAGCTTAACTTTTGCCTGAGCTAAGTCAGCAGACCTTGCCTGAAAAGGACACAAGGGCTAATACAAGGAATGGAAGACAATGTGTGGGGAGAAGGAAGAACCACCTTAGGCAGAGGGCCAATGCTGAGCACTGAGAGGTTTTAACAGCTTAAACTGTGCACAAAACATACATTTACCTACAACCTTGAGCTGCTCTAGTGTGTTCCTCGGTAGCAAAATGTCACCTTCCTCAACAAAACAGAGCAAACATTTCCAGGTGTGTTGTACCTGCAAACATTTCAGCACAGACCTTTCTTTTGACATACGACATCGCAATGCTTATTGTAACTGGCGAGTTCTACAGATACAGCTATTAGAATTTTAAATTATGGCATATTCAAAACATTCAGAAAAAAAGAAAAACATGAAAGCATGTTTGTAGAGTTTGCGTCTCCTACCTGTTGTGCCCACTAGACAAAAGCGTTTACTTTCCAAACCACTATTCAAACCCCCCATTTGCTAGTTGTAACTGAACTTCCTCACCTGAAGGTGAAAAGCTCAGGACTCAAGGCTACTATTAGTCAATAGCTTTATACTATTCTTCAATATTTGCAGTTACCCACATAATCTACTTTACATCAGGAAAACTCAGAAACAGGATGTCAGACATTTACTTTAAAAGGATTTTTAATTTGTATTAGGAAGTGGTCATTATTAACAGGAAGGCTACTAATAAGGTTAAGCAATACTTCTTAATTATTCCATTTTAGAATTAGCTATGGGAAGCTTCAAAACATTCTATTGAAATGGTTTGGGCTGTTTATTATAAAATAAAATTCTCAAGCACTATTGTTGCATTTTTCAAAATAATTCATATTAAAGAGATTGGCAGTAGATGGCTAAAAGTTTAAGTTCAGGACCTCAAACTATATCACAATCCAAGTTCTCCAGTTTAAAACAAACACAAAAACCCATGCTCTCAATTTAACGCTCGTGCATATACATAAAAGAATGAGGATGAAAATCTCTACCGCCTGTCTACGGAAGTTTGCTGTAATTATGCATTGCTGCCCTCTACTTCAAACCACAGTCCCACACATCTTCCACAATCACTATACCATTCAATACTGAGGTCTTCAACTCGCACATGGTAATGAATGAAAGAAATGAGGCAGCTGAACCCACCCCCACCCTAGTTATCTGCTCCTTATCCATCACAGAAAGCAGCAAAGTTGTCTCGATGGCAGGGACAGCTGAACAACTCAGCGTGGCTTCAGGATTCCTATCATTTTCAGTTTGCTTAATTTGGTTGGTATATAACAATGACCTGGGCTAAAAGTGAGCATACTTTGGAAGCTGGTTCCTAAGCCATAGGCTCACACCTCCCACAGCAGCAACAGCATTCAAAAAGAGAATGGCAGAGCACAGGGTGTATTTACAAGTATCAACCGTTTGATTTCTGTCAATCGATAGATGTCAGAATCTTAAGGCCTTCAAGTACATTTCACAATCAGAAGTTGGGAGTTCTCTGTATTAGGAGACAGCTGTCTGAAGTTGCAGTAAATTAAGAAAACCATGACAACCTGCATTGTCTTTACTTTCATAAAACATAAGTAAACAAGCTGCATTACAATTCCTGCAACCCTGAACATCCCAACGGTCAGTACGCAACTACACAGACATCGCTCACCCACTTTCAGGCTTCATTTACTTTAGCTCTAAAAAGAACTATCAACACTCCAAACACCCAGAACAACAAAACTTCTGGAAAAAAATACATTATGGTGATGGTATTTTACATTTTACATGGAAAAAATTATTTCATGTGATCATCATAGGATACCAATATTCAAGTAACAGCTTATACTGAAAGCAGCGCTTTTACTCAATGATTGCGCACTCATCCAAAACTTTGCACAAAAGGTGCCCAAGTCCTGTCTTCCCTCTTCCTCCCCCAACCCACCCTGGAACCAACCAACAGGAACAGAAACATTATCAGAAAGGATGGATCCCCTTGCCAACCTATTTGCCCTCATCCTTCTCTGGCAGAACTGGCAGCATTCAAGTAACCTCACAAAGTCTGTTTTCTAGAAACAACAATCTGTAACGTAACTTGACAGTTGGGAAGTTAACTCCTCCCCACAATCACATTCTGTAACTAAAAAATGCAGTACAACACCCAGTCACAGAAGAACAAGTCCTGACCACCCTCTATTACGCAGCAACACCTCATTCCTCAAAATTCTGTAGTAAGTACATTCATGCAGAAGAATCATGCTGAAGGATGCGATCTGAAGCAATTCTAGGCACGATATGCAGTATTCATTCCTCTTACTGAATGATGTTTTCTGTGGTACACCAACGCGGAATAAAGTAGTTCAGAACGGTGAAAGTTACTCATGAACACTGATCTATCTGTAGATTATTCAAATAATCCAGAAATGCATTCACTGGAGCAAGATGACAAGATACTCTCCAAAAACCTAAGATAAAATGTTTTACCACAAAATGTGACAACACCATACAAAAATAGATCTCTCTCCACATCAACGTCACTGGTTTTGATGCAAAAGGCTATTTTTGAAAAGAACAAATCTAGAAGAGAAGTTCTAATTTACAAGTAATTCCATTTATATATAGCTGACTGACTTGCTACAGTGAGACATCTGTCACCATAGTTACTAATTACTACTCCTTCGAATACCTCTTTTACTTAACTTTTGTCCTCACAGTTCAGAATTCCTGAAAATCAGCTTTCTGCTACAAATGCTGGATGGTTGCAGGACAACTAGAAAAATTTTATATTCTCTTCAAAGCTGAATCAAAGTCTGTCCCTTCACATAGGCCATGCTTTAAAACTTCGTTTTGCAAGTGAATCACAAAATAAATCAAGGACATTAACAGTCTCAGAAAAGGAGATGCAACTCCATTCTGAATAGAGACAAAGTAGAAAAGCTTCCTACAGAACAATTCCCTATCTCAGTCCCAATTATATACAATGTTCTTGAGAAAAAAAAAAATTACTTGAATTTTCAGCCTATATGAAAATTCTGAAGTACAATTTTAATTTTACGTGAAATGCTCATCCTGAAGATGTTGAGAGATTTTTAAGGTATATTGCTGCTTTAAGTGCCAAGGTAAAATATATTAACAACAAAGTGCAATCAAGGGAGAGACTCCTCAGAAATGATTACTCACACATGGTCTCGAGACGCTCAAGCTGACTCATGAGAATACAAAATCAATATAATGAAGAGACTTATTCTGTATTACTGCTGTCATAGATGACAACACACAGAGATTTTGAAAAAACTTTCCTGCTCCATATTAAAAACCTGACTATAGTGTAATGGGCTCGTAAAACCAGTAAAAACTAGATAAAACACAGGTTTCTAGAAGGACATTGTACTTGTTGCAAAGTTGTTCTGCTTCATTTCATTAAGGAAGCTCAATCTCTTGTTACGCAACACATTTATACAGCTTTGTATCACATATCACTGTGGTACCAGTGATTACTCTGTATAATTTACATCAACTTCTATCACCACATCAAACATTCACCCTGGGGAAAACATGCAGACAAGGTGACTTTCTGAGATTTCGCTTAATGTTACTGTGTTCTCTATATTAATCAATTATGGAAATATACTGCAACTTAATATGGCTTTAAAATAATGAAACAAAATGCCTTAATAGGCCATTACTCAGAAATGCAGGCTTCTTCAGGATAATCACTTAAGATATTAACTTCATATAACATATTGTTGAAATACTCACAAATCCTGATGCCTTTACATGAATACTTTCCTCCAAAACTAGACTGAAAGCTAAATCCTGTTGTTTGCTGTAATAAATTTAATGAGAGTTTGGCAACATGACATACTTAAACTTTGCAATAACAAAAGCAAACATTAGCTTGAAGTGTACAAAGTCCCAAAGACTGCATTTGCAGGATGCATGTATCCAGATAAAATAAAGAATTATGAGCTCTACAAAGAGCAGGTTCCCATATGTAACTAATTTCTTTTCAAATATGTGTTCCTGAAAGTTTGCAATTTACTCTTACTTTCAGGCAGCTGTACTAATATTCTGCACTAGGGAAAAATGCTAAGACTATTCAGAGAACTAGAATTTTTATTCTTAAGCTCACGATCAAGAAGTGGTTAAACTTGATAGTTATGTTCCTTGCCCACCTTTATAAAGTGCAAGAACAAAATAAACTGTGGTCTTGTCTCTGCCTACTGCAATGAAAAGTTGGACATAAAGAGAGAGATTTGTCATGTCTGGAAATAGCTTTGCCCTAATTTAAGACCATAGATAAAGCATAAATCTTTCCTAGTCTTTAAATTTTAAGAGACTGATCTTATTAAAACCCTGCATAAATAAGAACTAAAACCGAAGATCTACAACACCTACAAAAATAAACACTAAATTGTTTTAGTGGGAAAACATTGGAGAATAGGCAGAATTGACAGACAAAGCAGAAGACAAATGAAAAACAAATGTTTAAAAAAAGGAAATCTTGAAATACTACCAGGATCTGGCACAGTAAAGCCTTAGAACGGGAAATCCAACACTAACATTACCCACTATCTCTGCTTCCTCAAAAATCTTTAATTAAGGAGATAAGTGATTATCAAAAAATTAACTGAAATGGAAGCTTTCTGTAAGAAGTTTTCGTTATTAAACTTCCATCAGTAAACAATTACATTTTTCATTTGCAAACAAATTGGAGAAAAACCACAACAGAAGCCAAGATTACCAGATACTCCACCAGATGAAGTGCCGGAATAGAAGATCTACTTATATGAAAGCAAAAGGGATGAGGCAGCTCATTAGTTTATCAGGAAACTCCAGAACTCAACCACAATCCCAGACATTTCAAGGCAGGTGCAGTACTGCAAAAGCTGCTTCACTATCTTGCTACACACTGCAAAGTTTCTGCAATTAGTTAATCATTACATCAAAGCTCCTCTACTCCTTGCAAAGAAGAATCTCTTCTCACGTGTTCACTTTCAATCGTATAAAGAATAAAGGGAGAAGCTGTTGAAACTATTTGAACCTTTCCTCATCTCTGCTCCCTCCACAGAAGGTGCTGTGTTTACCTACTGTCATTAATTCCATACTACTGCTGTTTTATGACAGAGAAAACTCCCAGTGATCACACATTCAGATAAAGAAGAAAAAGAAAAAAAAAAACCAACACATTGGATTTCACAAACACCTCCAAATGCAACAGTGGTTTGGTATCATCACAATAACACTACATAAAAACTCTAAAAATACCCTGAAAAATTTATGAAGAAGTAGTCTCCTTTCCTTTTAGCAAGGGACATATTCCAACAGGACTTTTCTAATGGCACTACAGTATTTTTTTTTAAACAAGCATCTGCAGCAGGCCTTGTTAATACATCTCTCCTTTGCACAAAGCAAAGATTTCTTGCTTTCTGACATCATCTGCTCCCAAACTATTTATTAACAGATGACACATGTCACAAGAAAAATAGTGTTCAGCACATTTCTAAACTACAGTTAAGATTGCCATACTGAGGATAAGCTTAATGCTATGGTGATATAAATTCAATGCAGCCAATAAAGAGGCAGTAAGTACAAATGACACCATACTAATTTTAATAGTTTCAAACTAGATATTTTTGTAACAGGTCCAAACCACAAATACTAACAAAATATGTTGTAGTGAGAGTTTACTGCACACTTCCTCATACTTCAAACAAGGGGTCACCAGAGCAATGGGCTCATCCATGTTTTTCTGAAGACTTCTCTGCATCAAGTAAGGACCAAAACATTTTTTCGAAAAAAATATTGAATTTATTTTATTTTCATTCGGTGTTTCAAACTTCAGCATTCCATGCAGTAAGCAAATGCAATTAACTGGAAACCAAACACCATCAGAGAAGGGTGCAGTTCCATCCAAAGACGGAAAATTCGTTTTCCAGCACAGAGGAGAAATTTGACAATTGGGACTTCAATATTTGTACTGAAAGCACTGCCAAACCATACCTCCAACAAAGTGAGAGCAAAAATAGTCTGGGCGGAGGCTGTATTTATTTTCAACTCATTCCTGGGTCAAGATTTTCAAAGCAAGCAGTAACTGAATGCTGATATTCATGAACAAAGGCAAATTATTCCAGTTTCCTTTGAGATCAGTAATTTTACAATAAAAAATTTTTTTCTTTTTTAAGCTTAAAGAAAGAAATATCTACAGCATGCATCCACATACTGAAACAGGTCTGCCAGCAATGTGAGAGATTGTATGAGCTGATTTTTGATAGGTGATCTTACAGAACATTAGTCAGCCATTCCTTTAGCTGTGTCCTACTGGCTGCAGAACAAGGGGCAGGTGCTGCAGCCTGCTCACCAGTTCGGAACATCAGGACAACACCAGCAAACACAGAGGAATGGGCAGAGCACAGATAAGATGTTCAAGGATACAGTAATTAAAGTTTCAGAGTGACTCATGTTCATACTGGTCCTAGTGGAGGGCAAAAATCACATACATGGTACCTTGGATTTTACAGATTAAAAGGTTTGCTCATGTGGCAAAATCTGCTGAGGCCATTATTTCAGTACAGCTTTCTTACACAGGTGAAAGTATTTTGATGTCTTTTTTCTAGCCATTTTCCATCATATCCACAAAGTCATCAGGGACATTACACTGGTAACACTGTTCCCATATATTTTATTCTTCAGACAAGCTAAAAAAACCCCAACCAACCTGAATACCTTTTAAAATCTCTTTGTCAATAAAAAAGTACTTGGTCCACACGGTAAGTGCCCATGACCAATCTGCCAGGGGGCATAAGGAGCAGGGGCAAGGGGACAGCAAAATAAAAAAAAATTCCCCTTCAGCTATGAAGCCTGAGAGAGCACTCGTCCACACCTCTCAGAAACCCATTATCGAGACTTGCGATTTTTTGGACCAAATGTGGCATATTTCCTTCTAAAACATGGAAAACATTTTTTAAAGTACAAAAAGCACCAGCGGTTCTAGATTGTCAGCCTGAGAAGAAATATCTTCCATTGATGTTTTAACTCTTTAAACAGCCATCAAGTCATTTTCCAAATGGCAGATCCTTCCCAGTATGAAAGCCAGAGACACCTCCAACCATCTATGTGCAGATTTCAGGTCACACTGTCCAACTGACAAAACACAATATAACATTTTTCTTACCAAGATGATACGCGTTTTTAATGGCTAGAATACATAGAGTGAAATCTTTCACAGTTCACCTCCTAAAAGCAGCAATATTAAGTTGCTGATACTATGTACATTGAATCACTTTGGTCGCTCTGTGTAATTCAGTTCCATAATCAGAAGAGCTATTCCCATTTTCTCCCCCAACTTTTTTTAAACAAAGCAGTTAGGATAAGCTTGATAGTTTTTTATTCCAATTTCATTTAACTGAAAAAAAAAAGGGGGGGTGAGAGGGAGAGATGACAGAAGTACAGATAGTTTCAATCCTGAAAAGCATATGCAAAATTACGAAAAGATGGCTAGCCCCTCTGACTACCTATTTTTCCAATTCAGCGAACTTATCCCACTCAGTGTAGAAAGCTGGTGTATTGTTCACCCATGAGTGAAGGATCATCAGGTGGCTTTTCTCATTAACTCAGTTGTGATGCTTTGAACTAGACAAAAACGGGGCAGTTGTAGAGAAAACACAAAGCAAAAGAAAATAAATCATTCTGCCTACAAAGAATCACAAAAAAGCAAATTAACATAGGCAGTATGAAGGACTTAATACTCTTTTTTTTAAAAAAAAAAAAAACATCCACTCACCTGAAAGTTGAATCCAAAGCCTCGTCAAAAGGTTACAAATGCCACTATAGTCTTCCTATGTGGAAGTCAGAGGCACATGCCCAAACCTTCCAACCAAGCACACCAGTAAGGCACTAATGATAATCATCTCATAAGATTAGGAAAAAAGTTAAATTATAAAATAAATCCATCAAAATTTTTCTTTTCCTGTCATAATAATTACAGGTGGTATTCCCAGCTATCAAACTATAGAGTAGCGTATTATGTTTTGTTTGTACAATCCTGGTATTATTCAGTTGTCACGGAAGTAGCATGCCATTCCGCAGACCAGTGAACACACTGCTGCTGTGACACAACGTACCTAATCAGTTGCAAGCAAGAATCATTGAATCCCTTCCCTAAGCCTGAAAACGCCTTTTCTTTTTACTGTTCAAACCCGAGTTGCTGCCACTAGAGGGCAACAGGATGATACACACTCGCCCACCTTGGGTGAAGCAAACCAATTCCATCAAAAAGTACCTATCAGAAACTAAAGTGGAAGACTGTTTACATTATGAAGATTTTTTTTTTCTAAAACACTGACATTTCTATTAGTTATAGCATATATACTGTGGGTTGTCTAAACTATTAATCCCATCTTTACAGTCAAGAGCCTCAACACAAGCTACTTTTTAAGCTACAACATCCACATTAACAATTCTCCTACTTCTCAGATTTTAAAATTAGGTTTCTCAACTTCAGTGTTCCTGCTACTGAAATTACGCAAGTTACTGAAATTGTACCCAGAATAAGCAAGCATGTGTAAAAATCAGAATGCTGTCAAAGCCTTTTCACATTAAATATAGAAATTGAACTTCCTAATCAATGGTAAAAAATGTCTAGCTAGAAATTTGCCATATGCTGCAAAAGAACTGGAATTAACACGCAATTTTTTTCCCATGTCTAATCAGCAGTTCAAAAATATTGCTGTTCTGAGAGCAGTTAGGCTTTTTCTTTACAAAGGTAGCACTTAATCTTGAAATGCATTCTTGACATTTAACGTATTAAGTTCTGCTACAATCCAAATAAGAACAATAACAACTGGCAGAAGGATATGCACTGGTAACTCAAAGCAAAAACATTTAAAGAATTATTTCAAAATCTGCAGTCCTAACAGAAGATGGAAGAAAGCTCAGCAAGCTTGGTTTCTCCAGTCATTAAAACAATGACATTTAATAAGAGTGGCAATGCACTGGTACTGTGCATCAAATCAGTCCTATCTACTCTATGGAAAAACAAAATCTGTACTGTATATCACCAAAACAGACCAACCCTCATATTAAGTTCACATAAAATTCAAACTGCACTCCCAGTACAAACACAGCCTTCACACAAAATATGTTTGCTGTTAAGTAATAAGCTTTGACATACCAAAAGGTTTGTCATCCAAGCTTAAATTTAAAATGGATGTAGACAAGATTATGCTTTGATTAAAGAAAAATCAGCGAGATTTTTACACTACCTATAATTAGTCTAGTATTAGTATGAAGTTTTAATAAACTAATTAGGATGAGATGCTATCCGTAGCTTGTTTCAAAGGAAAATGGGTTGGGCCACTGGGAATCGTCAGCATTAAGAGCAACATGGTTAAATAACAAATTCAAGAGAAACATATGTGTGTTCCCATTGCTTCTTTCTTCTAAACTTTTTTTGAAAATAGTTTTCTTCTGCAGCCAAGTAGTACACTGAGGTCCTATGCAAATACCAGGCATATCAAACACTATAGATGATACAGGTTGACAGAGTATTTCATTGGATTATTACAGCTTTGCATTACTTCAACCCTGTCAATGAAGAGGGGGCGGGGGGGAGAAGACAACCAAATTTGTGACACTTTCACTAGAACAATTTTAAAGAAGTGTTTACCACTCAAACCCAGGAAAAACACTTCAAAGTCTGCCCAGCTAGTCTTAAAACAATTAAAATGTTATTGTTATAATAAAAACAGAGTAAGAAATTTATCTATAGATCCGTAACAGCTCTCCTGTTTGCTTATACACAGATCCATGTGAATATTCAGTAAAGCTACATAACCTGGAAGATAAAGGTAACAAGTCAAGGGCAAGACTCTCTTATATGAAAGCACCTTTTCACACTGCTCCTGTTAGTAGGTAGGAATTAGTCTCTCTACCATGGACTTCAAAAGAAGGAAGCAAGTCCTTCTGCTACTCGATCTTAAAACTACCTCCTTCCTCTGTTGCCACCTGACAGTAGCTCCTAGGGGCTGAAGAAGCAGCTGTATTTTAGATATTCTTAAACTAGATACTCTGTTCCAGTTCTGGAAAGTAAGATACACACGACCTCAGTCTTTACATATCTCTTGGCTTTACCGTATAGCACGTTCCTCGACAGCACTCCGTATCTCCCATCTAAGTTTTCAGGGAAGTGTCAGGAGTCAGCTCTCTGCATTTCAACCATCCTTCCTCCTAACCAGTTCCTCCTTTCGCACCAGATCTATGTTGTGGAGCGGTAACACGTCACAGGGCACCCAGCTGCGGCAAAGCCATACTGTGCAGGGCACACAGCTGCTCTACTCTCCCAACCACCTGCTTTAAGAGTTGCACCACAGCACATCTCCAGCTTCCTCCCTCTTTAAGTGCTCTGGTTTCTTTCGGGGAAAAAAAAAACCAAAAAACCAAAACCAAAGCTGGACACAGGGAGGAACTGAGTGTAGACTGGTCCCCTCCCATCATACAACTGCAACGTGAAAAGCACATATGCAACTAGAAACACACCACAGAATATCCTATACTACAGATAGGAACAACCTTTAACAGAACGTACCTTAAAAACAAAGGGATGCTGCATTTCTGGACATAAACACAAATACATCACTTTATTAATAAGTTCTCATGGGACAAACTGTATTTTTACTATATTTGCTTATTCCATGGATGGCTGTTCTTGTCACTTAAATTTAGGTACAAGTCAGTTAAAATTAAGACGTTCTGTTAACCAAGGTCTCTCACCTACCCTGTTCAATTGCACTTTTCAGACTTAATTCAAAACCGGACAACTTGAGCAGCTTATCTACCTGCTGACTGCACAAACTGGATGGCCTGACAACTTCCAGGCTCAGCAGCTGAATGTTTTCAGGCTTCCAACACCATCCACTCAACCAGCGCTAAGGAGCACTAATTCAAAGCATGACACACATTATTATCAACCACCACTCAGCAGCATTTGCCTTCTCTGTTTCTCAACAGTTTTATAACCTCAGTGTTTCTTAATAGGCGCATCAGGAACAGTGATGTTTTCTTCACTTCCCTTTGAAAGGTTTAGCTTGAGAATTTAAATACCAGAAACAGTAAACCAGTAAACAAAAATGTATAAACCACATCAATAGTTCAGAGTAACAAAGTAGAGGAGAAAAACCCCAAGACAACTCACACAGATACTATTCTGACAGAAAAATGGTAGGCAATATCAGAACAACTGAACTTAACCCTTTATTCCTAACTATTCTACCAATATTTAAATTATTTTGTATAAAATAATTTACAAACATAAATTTTTAAAATTTCAGAAAGTCCATCCGGATATTATCAGTCATTCATATATACAGTAACCAGTGTGCAAGTTACTAATCCAGTTTTCACGTATTACTTTAAGAGAAAACTATAATTATCTACACAAAGCAGGTGTGCAATACTTGTAATAGTATTATTCTATGTACTATTCTATTCACAACAGTAATTTAAGTTACAATAAAAGTATTCTTGCACTGGGCCTTATGATCGAATGCAACACATTTACTACTTTGCCAGTTAGACAATAATCATTATAAAACCTCTCAGGAACAACTATCACTTTTTATTCTTTCATTCCCCTCTTCCTAAAGGTTTACCAACTGTGTGTGATTTTCAAACACTTTGCTCTGCAACCCAGAAAGAAGTGGGCCCACAGTGAGTCCATCAATCAGCCGGAACCTCAACACTGCATAAACTGCAATATATTACTGCTTATCTTCTCTCACATTTATGTGCAGCATAACTTCAACTGAAAATTCAATGCATACTAGAATTCAACCCCTAAACCACTCAAAAAAATTTTAAAACACAAAAACCCAAAACAAACAAACAAAAAACCCACAAGAAGAAACTCCTCAGCTTGATTCAACAAATAATTAACTAATAAAGAGCTTCTAAGAATGGTCATTTTGGAAAACACAAAATTTCTTTTCAAGCAATACTTGATCCTCCTTACATTATGTTAAAAGTCACTCTACAAATACATAACTATCAGAGCAAATAATGACTTTTCACTTGTGACCATATTTTTACTAGTCCCACTTTACCTGATTTTTTTTCATTCACTTCAGATACTGTATTACAGAATGGTACAAACTGTTAGCAGATAAAAATCATGATTTACAGTGACAGTGTCTCAGAAAAAAACAATTACCATTGATTTTTCAAAGAAAACTACTAGAACTTCTACATTCTGCAGATATGAAGAGTAATCATTGTGTCAGTTCAAGGATACATTCATCTCTACACAGTATCAACTACAATGCAAACTGAATTGCTAGATTTCTTCATGAAGCAACATGTTCAAAACTACACTAAGTATGAAATAAACTATTTTAGCTGTGACAGAACCATGTAAATGAGTCTAAGTAGTTCCATGCTGCAATTTAAAACACAAACCAAAACCACAGAAGTAAACTAATATCCAATGTTCTCATTTGCCAGTCACAATATAAAACTTCAAAAAAAAACCTGTTTAAAAAATAAAGATGAAGTAGTAAACAATAAGTCTCTCAAATATGGCAGAGAGATAACATACTCCTCACTAGAAACAGTCTTATTCAAAGAGATGAAACTATTTTCCCTAAAATCTTTCATGGAAGACGACCTACCTTCCCACCATATTAGTTCAATGAAAAGAAAAAAATCTGTCTGATCAAGAACTATTTATTTTGCTATAAATAAAGCTCATTAAAACTGCCATTTCTGCATTGCTCATAATGATAGTTTTAAAATGTTAAGAATATATTGATAGAACTTAAGGAATTAAGCTGAGAAAAATATGCATTTTTAAAAATGAAACGCTCAAACAGCAGACTTAACACAGAAAATTTTCCAGGAAAAGCTTTGTTACCTTAAATGATAATTTTAACCTTTATGATGATATTTTTCAACCGCACAGAACTCAGCTCCTCAAACATCTATGCTTAATGGTACAAATAAATTTAAAAAGGAGAAGTGGTAATACATGTTTCCTGTTGGTTTGTTTTTTTTTTTTTTAAGAAGAGCAACTTGCAATCTAAAGTGTGTAATCATAACTTCAATCGTTTAAATTTCAATATTCTTTTTTGCATCACTTCGTCCACTTGCAACATCCATCACCTTGTCTCTATCCCATCCTCATAGAACTTCCAATGCATTCAAACTTCACGGTATCTTCACGACCCGGTGCTCTTCTCACCCGATTGTTTATTCCTGCTACTGAGAAGTGATCTGTGCCTCAGTGCTGATACGAAGCTCACCTCTACAGTCCTCCAGCCTGACCATACAAATGCACTTCCTGCCTCCCGCTGTACCTAAGCACTTGCAGACCACCTTTCAACATGGCTAGCAGGCCCACATCAGAGAAAGTGACCTCAAGAACTGGTTGCTTGTATTTAGGAGGAATGAGACACAGAACCAGAAAAGTTTCTTCCAGCCTTTCATCTCACTCCTCTTTCCCATAATCTTCTTCTCTTCGGTCCCTAAAATCACTTCGGTCTGGCTGCCCCACCACCACGTGACACTTACCTTGAACCCACTTGGACAAAAGAGGAGAGGAATCAAAGGTGCAGCTGAGATGGGATGCTACCACAGATTGTTGGGAATCTGTCTTTCTTACTTTGCAGAAAGAGACAGCAGTAAGAGGAAGGTGGCAGCCAGGACAATGATGACTTTCAAGGAGACAGCCTTATAGACTCCAGTGCGGAAGCTCAGAAACAGACAGGGTGGATCAGGTAGCTCCTTACAAAAGCTTGGAATTTTTTTCCACCCAATGAATGGAAAAAAGACAGGACCAACAGTATAGAGCATAGACAAGGGAGCTGAAGTCTAAGGTCTAGCTGTTTCAAGAGTGGCCCAAGTGCAAGAGTTAGCACGTGGAGGATAGGATGGATGTAGGACCAGTTACGCAGAAGCGCTCGTGACATTTGAGAACTGGTTTGGGAAAATTCTGTGCACCCACAACGTTTTCCGTCACAGATTTGTTCTCATTTCTTCAGTTTTGTCATATAGCTTGCTAAGTATCAGTATTTTGAAGAACATTATTTTTTCTGTTGAGAAGCTAAAAAAGAAAAAGGGAAACTTAATTCCACAACCTGAAGTACCGAATTTTCTAATGGTAATACACACATTTTACAAATAAAAGGGAGCTACTACCCAAAAATCCACAAAGAAACACATAGAGAGGCACTCACTACTATATAGGCTTTAAGTCTCAAGAGAATTAGACAAATGAAACAAGGAACACTCTACTCTAATGCTGTGGTTCATCATTCTTTTTTGCTGTCTACTCCATTTCACTCTTCCTGTCAACTTACTAGATTACTGCCCCAATGCTGGCAAGAGCATCTTGTTCTAAGTAACTGTTATCACCCACATTTCCAGAAACGTGTACGTTCAGTGACCTTGGATTTTCTAAAAGATATTTTCACTGGACAACGCAAAACAAGCTGACAATATTTTGTTTCATGCTATTTGCTCTAGTTGTTTTGTCAAGGGAACTAGGAAGCAGAGAGGAACAGCAATCAATATTGAAAAAAATACCTTTTTGAGTTGGAACAAAATCCTGTAAAAGAGTAGAACTGGAAACTAACAAGCATGATTCCTCTCTGAATTGCAGCACTGAGTTTTGCAGAACGTAACAAAGACTCCATATTCTGCCACAGTTTTCATACTGCAATTTCTCATTAGCATTGTGGGAAGATGCAAGACATACAAGCTTCCTGCTATGGGACATTTTTAACAGTTTTACCCAAGTGTAATACCAACATGTCTGAAAAAAAATGTTAATACTTTATTTTATACAGAACACTCATCCATGTCTATTTTCCACAACTTGAAGCTATAATACTTGAGAAAAAACAAACAACTCAAGTATTTAAATTAGAATGTTTTCAAAACTTGTAAGTTTGGCTTAATATACTATTAGCATGTTAAACAAATATGCTAATTATTATAATTCAGACATTTAAATGATAATACCCTTACTATGCCTCAAGTGTAGACAGGTATCTCAGTGCTCTAAACTTTAAACAAGTCACACTTTAACTGACTTTACCACTTCTGATTAAATAAAATAAATATACAAGACATTCCTCCCATCACAATACTTCCTCATGCAAGGTCATACAGTTCTTTCTAAAGGCTTGTTTATCAAAGCAGATAAACTTTCTACTCTATCTTTTAAGATGCCAGCAAACAAAGCTCATACTTCAAAGGCTACATTTAAAAAAGCAATCCCTAATACAGCTAATACTCTTTTAATTGCCCAAAAATACAATGCATCAGAAAAATAAGGAGTTCATCTCTACCAACCTAAGTCCACACAGCATATGCATAAACTTAAAAAAAACCAACCAAACAAAAAAAAACCCCACCACCAAAAAACCACCAAAAACACAAATACCCTTGCTAAGCAGTTTAAGTAGTTAAAAAGGCCCTCAGACCTACTCATGGACACAACTAAAGGAATCTGCACTCCTGGCCAGTCGTATGAGCAAGTGCAGGACACCTAACAACTATCTGATCTTGTGGTAAAGTATTACTGGTGTTCTTTTCTTCTACTGAAATGGGACATGTCATCAAAAGTTATAAAAAAGACAAACAGCGAGAAATTCTACTACAATCAGAAGTTTTGTTAATAAATGTTCTAATATTTGAATAAGTGCAACGAAACTAAAAAAGACCATGAAAGGAATAATGATGGGGGAAAAAGAAAACCCTGGAAGATCACTAGCAGGATGGCCCCCTCTACCCACTACAGTATCTCTAGCTTTATGGAAAGGAAATCCCAATAAGGGTCAAAATTCATAAGAGCAAAGATTGAATTGGCCCATTTTTCATATTTGACTTAGTGCACTCACTAAAATAATTTCTAATGTCCCAGCAATTACATAGCCACTGGTAATATTAAAATTGCAAAAAGCTGGCCCCTCCTATGCTCCAAATTATTTGTTTTGATTGTGTGTTCTTTTCACCATGTTATCTGTTAGTTCAGATTTCAACTAGAGCTTTCCAAAAGTTGCACCTTCTCTTCAGATAGAAGAGACTATTCCTAGAAAGCAGATTTGCCTCTTTTTTTAGTTTATTTTGGCTTTTTACTCATGTTTCGACTCTCTCATCCATTAAATATAACCAGTTTTAAAACAAAAATGCAAGTTGGCTGTGTCTGTAAATGCAGTACTTAAGTTCAAGACAAGAGAAACGTTTACTGACCATATATAATCACAGATTCTCATTCTAAAATGGATCCTGCCATAAAAGCTCCTTACTCTTAACACAATTCCCCAACAAAACCAGTATTTACTGCTAATGGCACAGCCCCCAAACGGGTAGTGCTGTTATATTACTAATTCTAATTCACAGCTTGGCACTCAGATACATAATAGCTACCTGCACATGCACCCTTAGCTTTCAGCTACAGATTAAAACAAAGTACTTAGCCTTCCCCAGGGACCTGAACATTCACACACGGGCAGCTACTGTTGTAGCAAGACACTTGTTAAACTGCTGAATCTTTATCAGCTGTAAGAATGCTTAGTTCATGCATGGTCCAGAACAGAAATTTCAAATTTAAAAAAAATCCACTTTTTTGTAAAAAAACAGCACAACCAGTCGCTTTACCTAATGTCAACTAGCTACACAGATTGCAGAAACAAATCTGCCCTTTCTATGATGACTTGTGTTCCTGGCTTTCTCTTACAACTGCTGGAATACATGGTCTAGGAAAAGTTCTCAAAGAGGAAGATTGAAAAAAATCATTAATTTCCCCTTTGAGTTCTTAAAAAGGAAGTAGTGGTTGAGAGCTGTAAGTGAAAGTGTTATATTATTTCCACCCTTATGGAATTAGGGGTGGAACTAGGAGCATTCTTATGTCTTTCTTTTAGTGCTTCTTTCCCTCCAAGTAAATTTTAAGATAATTTCTGACACATTTTGATGGGAATTCTAAGTTATACTATAAAATTAGCCCTCCAGGTATTTCATAATACTAAATTTTATATATATACATACACAGACACCGACTGAACCTAACTTAAGACAACAGCAACAAGAGCTAGCCTACCTAGCAAACATGCCCCACCTCAGAATCTTATTTGTTGGTAGCAATTAATTTTGTACCCAAAATTCTATCCCAAGTCCACAAGCAAGCTAAACTCATTAGACCTGCTGTGGAGCAGAGGATAGGATTAGATGACCTCCAGTGGTCCACACCAACATAACTTATCCTCTGACATTACACCCATGTCCTTGTTCATAGCATTGTAACTTCCCTTAAAGTAAATAGCATTGTAACTATACATAATGACTTACAGCCCTGGAATCCACAAAAACAAAAGAAACTTCATCAAACTTATACTTTGTCCCCTAAAAATATGTGATTACATTGACTATACATCACCTTAAAAATCCTCTGGCATTTAGGAAGAGGAATCCCTGTAATGATAGCAAGGAAACAACAAGGAGCTGCAACTGCCTACCAAGATCAAAGACCTGAAACAACAGTTTGACTGCAGAATGGATTATTTCACAACCAGGTAATACAAACCAAAGGGGTTTTTTTTTAATAACAAAATTAAAGGTGTGAAGAATAACAAATAATTCGTTATGCCTCCAAAAAGCTTTCAGATTCTTCAAGTACTTGGAAACAGTAAGTTTAAATGCAGAAAACAGCAATGCCAGAATCAAATTGCAAGCGATAATACCACCAAATCCGATTTGCAATGCTATTGCCCGTAAGTCCATGCACCCTCTTACAGAGCATTAATAATATTGCATCAAAGTGTCAGAAAATCTATGTTTAAACTTAGAACTGCTCAACATGAAGAAAGGTAACAACTCGGAAAAAGTGCCAGTTAAGAGCAAAAACTGACATATCAGATAAGACCAATGGCATATGCAAATAGCAGCAGCAAGTACCAAATATCTTCGAAAGAACCCGCTGTACAAATACCTATTTGGCCCATAACAGAGCTTTTCTTCTTTGATTTGTAACATAAGCATTTCCATTCCTTCCTTTAAAAAGGTTGTTACTCAATACAGTTACAAGCATCCACAACTCTTGTATCTTAACCTCTTGTGTTAATTTTATTTTTGTGGAAGAACTGTTACCAGAACATACAGCATTAAGAACTTGTTCTTAGTTTTATTTCCAAGTATCTTAATATGAGAACAAAAGGTCACTTGTCCATTCTTACAAAGCCTCTGTATCTATCTCAGATGTGACACGCTTTCTATATTGAAGTCTATCAATAAATATTTTCAACACATTTGAATTATCATATGAAAACCAAAACTGAACAAGATGTTCCAACGGGGGACAAACGTACTTTAACAGCAGCACAATACTGTCAATGTTTTTGTATTTAGTTACAACTTCTCCACTGTTAGAACATTTGTGATTGAGCCCACCTCATCATCAATTCTTTAGTCTTTTCCGTGGTTGGTTACTGTTATTTTGTAACCTAAAAAGGCCTAAGAATAGCACGTATTTACCTCCAGCATGCACCATAGTTCAGCTATCAATACTGAAATGTTCCTTAGCTTTGCAAAGATATTATAAATTCCTCATCCCTTAACTACCCTTGACTAATCCCAGTACTTTTTATGTTTACTTTTTACGTGGCTACAAAAGTAAAAACAGTCAAATTCCTGCTAGCATTTCCTATGTTTTTCCACTCAACGACAGTGTTACTACAGGATTTTAGACTTTCTATGATAAGCCTGCTGGAAGTTCATTATTTATTTACACTTTCTCAAGACTGAAATAAATGCTAAGACAGTGCTCAATCACATACATGTGTGTCTGGTACAATATAACACAAAAATTACATCCAATTAAGTGTCTGGCTCCAGAACAATTATTACCCTTTTCAAAAAATAAACTGTTCTGGGTCTCTGGCAGACAGAGATGTCTTCTTGCAGGGGCTTAAGACGTTGCAGGCCAATCTGTCTCTGCCTGAAGATCCCACTCCTGAAGCAGACTGAAAAACAGGCTTGTCTATACTCAACAACAACATGACAATACTGCAAGCCTTCTTCCACCAACTCTGCTACAAGCAGAAATGCTTCTGGAAAGAAATACAAGGTGGGAATGTCAATTCATTGTCACAGCAGTATTAACTCAACTTGGAGCTCTTAGATAATCCAAACTCTCAGCAAGTGAGCAACATTAACAGCAAGTAATTACTGATGCGACTCAAAAGAAAATCCAGAGATAACAAATAAACATATACTACCAATAGCCCGTAAAATTGCTAGCCTTAGGGATGGAGACAGCATTCTTCCTTCCCTTTCGCTTGCCAGGTTCCACAAACTATAATCGTTTTCACTTTATATTATCTATTAAAAGAAATTACAAAAACCAAAATGCAACAAATTGGCTATTTGTCTACACATTTTTGCAGAGTTTTAGCTAGATCAGATTCAAATCAACATAACCAAAGTAACACACTGACACAGTTAGACACTACTAACCCACATGGCCCTTTACATCATACATAAATTCAATTACTTTAATTAGATAACAAAGCAACCAAAACTGTTCAAATTCAGCATGAAAAATGAGAGGATAAAGCCAAATAAAAAAATATTTCTCCACTCTGATTTATATTACAGTGTAATGTAAATTCACCTGCAAATGGTCAATGGATTGCTGCAACTAACATCTGAAAGCAAGTCTAAGAAAAAGTCAGAAAGAATTCTATATAATGAAAGCATATTAGGGAAGCCAGGTTTTACATCTATAAGCACGGCAGTAGGGACAAACCCAAACCATCCCATTAGACACTTAGGAAAAACACATTTACTGACCTTCATTATTGCTAAGAAACCTGATTCATTTGACGTTTGTAAAAACTCATTGCAAATACAAAAGGGATTTTTTTGTTTGTTTTCAAAACCTAATCAGTGTGTTGGTGTTCCTGGATCAGGACAGATGCATCATGACTGCAATGGATCAGCTCCAAGAATTACAGTATTAGCTCTGCAGCAGTGGCTCTAGATGGTATCTCTGCAGGGAAGTCCTTGTCAGCAGTAACTTACCTCTACTATAAATGGCCACCAGCACTTCTGCACTAGGTTCTAAAGGAATTACGGTGGTGAAGTCTGCTGAAACCGAGAGCTCCCTACCCCATACTACTCTTACCATCATATCAGCACAAAATTGGATAGTTCATTTAGGGTGAAAAGCACTCACATAAAAATATTAACAGGTGTACCTAAGGGCTGGCTGACATCACCCTCTCTCTTACCAAAGCACCTAAGCACTGAAATTTCACCTTAGTGCATTACAGCAGATATCAGGTCAGTCTCCCAGGGCACTTGGAATAAACATTCAGTGTCTGGAAGGTAGTGTCTCTGCTACAGACACCGCAGCCTGCAAGCATACAGCAACATCAAAAGTACTGGAAAACAAAACATTTGTTCAGCTCTCAGAGGCAACAATTGTAACAGAAAGCTGAAAAGATGTAATAGAGGAAAAAAAAATAATAGACATGGTATCTACACAAAAAAATGCCAGCAATACATGAGAAATCAAACATCCCTTACATAGATCAGCACCAAATAGCCCAGAGCATCTTACAGGAATCTCTACAGCAAGCAGCAGAAAAAAATCTCCCATTAAAATCCTGCAACCCCAAATACCATTTTTCATATCACACTAAATTCTGTAAGATATATTTACTCAAACGCTTCTGAACAAACAGGATGTCCAGTACTTGAATCTTGTCAAATTTTTGATCTCCACAAAACATTCTGTGTAGTGTTAAGTGAACAAAATACCTCCTTTTTACAAATTCTTTCTCTTCTTTCTTTCATGGTCAATATACTTTTAATCCTAGTACAACAAGGACAACACTTGTATTAGTGGTCCAAAATTAGATGCAATATCCTAGACATAGTCTAACAACCCGCAAGGGGTTCTTCCTTTCCAAGCGCAGGACTTCACATTTGTCCTTGTTCAGACTCCCGAGGTTCCTATCTGTCTGTCTGTTCAGCAAGGCCAGGTCCCTCTGGCTGGCAGGCCTGCTCTCGAGCATATCAACTCATTCCCCACCACACCAACAGCCCCAGATTTGGTGTTATCATCAAACTTGACTAGAGTGGACTTCACCACGTCCTTCACATCATTAAAAATGTTAAGCAGGACACGTCATAATATACACTCCTGCAGTATTCTGCTTGTTACCAGCATCCAAGTATAGCACCACCTATTAACCACCACCCCCAAGCTTGACCCTCAAACCAGTTTTATTTTACTTGTCTAGTTGTTTGTATATCCAGACTGCAATGCCCTAACCTAGGGAGAAAAACACCATGGGAAACAGTCAAAAGCCCTGCTGAAGTCAAGGTAAATAGCGTGCACTGCTCTCCCTCAGCTACAAACCTAGTCCTATTGGCTTGCATGATAAAATGACTCGTCAGACATGATTTATCCCTGCTAAATCCATACTGACCATTACCAAATCACCTCCTCCTTCATGTGCCCACAAAAGAGTTCCAAAATTTGTTCCATGATTTTCCAGTGGACTCAGACTAAGCTATCCAGCCTGTAATTCCCCAGCTGTACCTTTGGAGTTGTTGTTTCAGGGTATTGGGTTTTGGTTTGGATTGGGGGGGGTCCTGTACCCGGCACTGGTGAGGCTGCACCTCGAATACTGTGTTCAGTTTTGGGCCCCTCACTACAAGAAGGATATCGAGTTGCTGGAGAGTGTCCAGAGAAGGGCAACGAGGCTGGTGAAGGGCCTAGAGAACAAGTCTTACGAGAAACGGCTGAGGGAGCTGGGGCTGTTTAGTCCGCAGAAGAGGAGGCTGAGGGGGGACCTTATTGCTCTCTATTACTACCTGAAAGGAGGGTGTAGTGAGGCAGGTGTTGGTCTCTTGTCCCAGGTTAACTAGCGATGAGAAGCAATGGCCTCAAGTTGCATCAGGGCAGGTTTAGGTTAGATATTAGGAAAAATTTCTTTACTGAAAGAGTGGTCAGGCATTGGAACAGGCTGCCCAGGGAGGTGGTTGAGTCACCATCCCTGGAG
>Ga0065711_1031674_pt1 | contig 29026 bp, 16 predicted proteins | sample Hoacrofraction12_FD_59098 | JGI IMG/M metagenome (GOLD analysis project Ga0065711, IMG submission 59098) | Hoatzin crop microbial communities from Cojedes, Venezuela - Epithelial fraction 12 v2 (version 2) | ecosystem: Host-associated > Birds > Digestive system > Esophagus > Crop | place... | reverse complement strand
CAGAGGACCTTGTCCAGGTGGGTCTTGAATATCTCCAGAGAAGGAGACTCCACAACCTCCCTGGGCAGCCTGTTCCAGTGCTCCGTCACCCTCAGAGGGAAGAAGTTCTTCCTCATGTTCAGACCAAACTTCCTGTGCTTCAGTTTGTGCCCGTTGCCCCTTGTCCTGTCGCTGGGCATCACTGAGAAGAGTCTGGCCCCATCCTCCTGACACCCACCCTTCAGATATTTGTAAGCATTTATAAGGTCCCCTCTCAGCCTTCTCTTCTTCAGGCTGAACAAGCCCAGCTGCCTCAGCCTTTCCTCATAGAAGAGTTGCTCCAGTCCCCTCATCATCTTCGTAGCTCTCCGCTGTACTCTCTCCAGTAGCTCCTCATCTTTCTTCTTCTGTATCTGAGTATATCATAGTGATTTCAGCATATAAAGTAAAGTTCAGCAGGGTGTCTGTCAAAAAGCCAGGCCACAATGCTGTCAAAGACCTCTGCACACTTTGAACATTTAGACAAACATTAGTTTATCCAAATTGCTTTACAGTTTTTCCCAGTGAAAAATACAATACTGGCAGTGGTGAGGCTTTGGCTACTCTTAGCCCATTTTCCTTTTATTTTTTAATTGATAACCAATAAAAATGCCTATTGGTATGATATGGTATATGTTTTTTTAGCCTATACGAGAAAAGGTGAATAAAGTTATTTATTTGCATTGTGTTCTCCATTGTGTGCTCAGACTACCAAGAAAGCCCTGACGAGATGTAACGCCCGTGATTGATCTGTGCCCTGGGATTTGCTGCACCTTAAATGTGGGAATTGAGGAAGCTCCAGAGCTGCTGAATATCAGTGACACCCCTGATATTGGAAAATTGACTCCATCCCCGGCTCTAGGGAGGGGGCGGGGATGCAGCAGGACTGCGTCGTCCTTCTCCTAGTGAGCAGCGTGCACACTAGCAGAGGGGGAGACGAAGGGAGTATCTAAACCATGAGCCCCATTTGGAGCTGTTAAGTGGTGTATAGAAAGCACTGAATGGAAACAACATGGTGAAGCAAATTTCTCCTTCACGACTTCAGGGAAGTTAATATGTCTGCATCAGCATGGAGGAGACTGGACTTTAGTACCTGCTGGTCAAACCAGGAAAATGAGATAATAAAGCTTTGTCTCACTTGGTCTGGAGAGCATTTTGCCTTCAGTCAGTAGAATTCAGGGGTGTTAATGAGGGCAGGGTTTGGTCCAGGGGTTTTATTTCCCCACTTGTCTTATGCTGGAAAAGAAGCCGAGTTTCACAGTGCTTTGTCCCTGGAGAAGTCATTTGCACCTGTGCAATGTGTAGGCAGCCCTGCCAAACTGCAGGGAGAAGTGGCTGCGATGCCAAACGGGCCTTGCAGATTTCTTATTAAGCAATCACACCTTGGCACATTTTTCCTTCTCCCCATTGTGTCTATTCAGCTCATACGAAACGGGTGCTTCGCAGCTTTTGAGAGCGGTTTTTCACAAGCACAGATGCACACACACCTTCAGGTGCTGAGAGCAGAGCTCACCAGAGGAGCCAAAGCACAACGTTCACTTCAAATGCACACTGGCAAGCAACTTCTTGTGGAGCTCAAGAAAAGATGAGTTGCAAGGGATTTAACCCATCCTCCTCCTTCCCCAAGACTGATGTTAAGACTCAGGCCGCGAGGGAAACGGTGAGTGCTTCCAGACTGTTAATCACTGTGTGTTTACAGACTTGGAAACCAGATTTAGACACCCTTGGAAATCTGGACCTCAACATTTCTAGGCTGGATTCGGTATCGCTTTGCCCCCGGAGCAGTTGCTTACATCTGTGTAGGAACCTGCCGTGGTGATTTGGCAGGGCTTTACAGCCCTGCTGCGCAGGTGCGAATGGCTGCTGGGGAGCCGTCGCGAGGAACCAAACACTCTGTACCCCTGCCAAGGTGAACGCAATCGCAGCCACCGGAGATGCGAGCTGGAAGAGCGGTTCCATATGTGACCTCCTTTCATCGCCCTTTTCGTGGCCATCTCGGAAAGCTGACTGCTTGCCTGAGATAGCTTTACACTTTTCCTTTACAGCTGGTTGGAAGGGTTTGGGGGTTTTTTACCCTTTTTTTTAAAAAAATGAAATGAAGAACCATTGAAATCCACACTTTTCTGGAGGAGGTTTGACAGATTTTTTAAATATATCATTGAAGCTCATCGAACATTTTATTTCAGCGTTGAAAGAAACACCAGATGATCCTATTGTTTGGCATCTAGTCTCTTCAAAATTCAAATTATAGTTGTTTTCTGTGATTTATAATGGCGTATTGCATTTATAAATGCAATACTTTGAACATACTGTGTAAATGTGTAAATGACTCAAGACAACTGAGGCAGTCTGGTTGAGGGTACAACTGACACTTCCTACCCATGGGCTCTTCTGACTATTCACAGAATTGCACTCCTACAGAGAAAACTTCCCTTTCTTCTGAAAAGTGCTGGAAAAACAGCACAAAAATAGCTTTACCCACTTTCTTAGTTTAGGTCTATGGATATAGTCCTTTTGTTTTATTTGTATAACTGGATTCTGTAAGTATTCAATGCAGCGACTTTGCCAGAGATGGAAGTTCATGTCATCCTGATGTCCCAATGGGAGACTATCTCTCCTGAAAGGTTGCTATGGGAATTTTTATTTTTCCAAATGTCAGATCTAGGAAAGATAAGATGTGCTCTGCTGTACATGCTGGGGAGTGGGTACGCAATCCAGAAAGTTCTACAGAGGTAGAAGTTTATTGATTCAGTGGCTGAACGGAAAGTTCAACACTTGTTTCAGGTAAAACTGAACTAAAGTCAGCTTGTTCTCAAAAGAGAATGAGTCAAAATGCAATGTCTGGCCTTTCCTAAATGACTTCCCTTGCTTTCTTCTTGTTTTCTTTCAACCAGCTAGAAGTCAAAGCCCTGTGCTGGATTTGACCTTACCTTGTAAGTAGTTTCTGGAGCCCAAAAATGGCACCATTTGGTGAATACTGTGAACCCTGCCCAGCTCCAGCCACAGGGGCTTTTCCCTGGGGTCCGTAGGGGCTGCAGCTGGTCCATGGCCAGGCACAGGAGACAGGCAGAGAAGGAGGTATCCCTCCATCACTGCTGGGTACAAGATGGCGGCCCACCCATCAGCATCACCCTCTGCAGCTGCAACACAGCTGTGTCTCACCCCTAGAGGGACCAGAGCAAAGGGCCACTGCCTCCCCCCTACCAGCATCCCTCCTCTGGGTGGGCAAGGGAGGGCTCGGTTCAGTTGGTGCTATAACAGAGGCTGGAGGCTGCAGAGCTCCCTGCTTTAGGAAGGAGCCACAGGTCAGGTCCTGCAGCTGCTGTAAATAGTCGCAGCACTATTTAATTCAATGCAGCCTTTATTTACATCAGCTGATCTGGCCCCACTTCTCTTGTTTTCCTGTGCTTGTTTCCTTTAAGATGTACTTTTATAGCCTTGTAAAACACCACTGTATATTCCTGTATAACCTAGTAAAGATACAAGCACAACGCGATTCTGCGGTTGTTATTACAGCAGGGACCCCAGTGTGCCAGGCTTTTTGTGGCTCTCTGAGTGACGGAGAGCTTGTGTCCAAAACTGGCAGGGCAAGCAGCAGGGAGAGACAGGAGGGGATGGGAACAGGAGAGGCTGGCCCAGCCAGGAGAGAGGAGACGAGGCAGCAGGAGTCAGGGGCCAAGAGGAATGAAGCTGAGATGAAGAGCCGTGAACCGGAGGGGGAGATGGGGTTTGGAGCAAACAGCAGTGAAAGACCAAATGTGGCCAGTGCAAACTGTGCAAAACTCTCTGACGTCTGACTCAGCCGCTCCTGCAGCTGTTCTGCCTGCGCCTGCCTTCGCCAGGCTCCTTCCTGCCTTTCCCTTCCCAAAGGCCACGCGGTGGGACATGGGGGCGGGCAGTGGGAGAGGAATGGGGTGAGAGCAGAACTTCACTGAGAGGTAAGAAGGACGTCTCCCTGAATAGCTTCGGGTCCAGCCCCTGAAGGGAGGAAGGTAGCTCTTTGGAGCCTCAAATTCCCTCTTTCTCCTCTGCCCTCTTAATCACCATTTAACGCTGCTTGGGGATCCCCAGCTACCTGAGCAAAGTGCTAGAAATAAATCCTGGCAGAGGTCTTGGTTACTGTGTGCAAGTTTGACCCACGTACCCTTCTGAGGGAAACCTTTTTTCTACCCAGAAGGAAAGAATAGTATGCTGCAAAGCAACAAACCTACCTCTGAGTCCCCCAACATGCAGAAGGAAGGACCTACCTCATCTGGGAAAGTTGGGCAGGATAAGCAAAAGAGCAGGAGGTGACTTTTTTTTTTTACTATGTTCTGATCAGGTTCAGACTGCATTGCTCTGTGGCTGGACAGCTGGGGTGTGATCACCGGGCATGCCACCAGCCCTCCCAGCCTGAGGAATGCCTGAGGGGCAGGATGCCTGGGGAGTCTCTACAAGTACTCCTACTCAGTCTGACACAGGTGATGGTTTTCTGTGGCCTCCCTGGAGGGAAGGACTACCCTTTCAAAAGACTCCCACAAATTACAGAGGGGTTGGGCTCTCTTCCCTGAGTGGCAATGTTCACCAAAGTTTCTTTCTCAGATTTCTTGGAGTTTGGGCTACGCCTTCCTTGGGTTTCCCTACACACATCCACCAGGAGTGGGGAGGCGGAAAGGGACATGTGTCACAAGCCATGGGGAGAACAAGATGGGATTTCACATGTACTGCAGATATCACTTCTGTAACTTTGGAGAGTAGCTTCTCTGTAAGCGACACTGATGTTCCTCTGATGTGTGCTTTTAACTCTTCAGATCTGCCACTTCACATACATTTTTATACTGATTTTTGTCAAGAAGGAGAGGGTCCCATTTTTTTGTTTTACATTTCCTTGACTTGGTATTAGATCTTCAGGATCTAGGAACTGGAGTGCAGTATGCAGGAGGCATGGGGAGAGTTGCTAAGGCACCCAAAACTTCATCCAGATATCACCATGTCACAGTCCCAACAAGGCATCACCATCCTGGGGAACCACCTGAGCATGGAGGTTCACCACCATACATGACCAAAACATAGCTGTGTCCAGACTCAGGACACTTCCTTCAGAGGAGAGGGTGGGTCCCATGTCATGGTTCCCCATTGCCTTGTTATGACCAAGGAAAGGTGCTGCAGCATGATCAACTCAATAAGACCACAAACGACAGATGAGAAGGCATTTTGGAAATAAACAAATATCACACGGAAAGCAAGTGTTTGGGAGTGAAGATTCCTTATGAATCAGGGAAGGTTAAAGGCAGTGGCTGGAGAGAATAAATCCAAGAAGAAAGTGAATAATGCAAATAAAGGGAAAACAAGAAAAGAAAACACCACAGGCAAATAAAATCAGTTCTTCTATACAGAAGGCTTCTAATTGCTCAGTGATAATCAGTGATTACTCCAAGTACTGTGCCTAGAACTGGAGATATGAATCTGAGAAAGGTCAGGAACAACAGGGAAGGGACAAATCACAGCATAGATGGAACTGCAGTATAAAGAGAAAAGTTGTTTGCTTCCCTTGGCAAAACATGTTCAAGAGCCTCAGGGTGGGAGATTTCTGCATGGACAAATGCAGAATGCTGTGCTTCTGGTCCACCTGCACTTGGAGCAATTCAGAAACCCATCAGTTTTGGGCCACATAGTGGCTATGGCACAGCACAGTATTGGGCTTGAGCTGATAATATACATACTCTGAGCAGGACTTACTCTTTCAGTCTCTGGACCATACTAATGTGATTGCATGGCTTGCAGAGAAGATCTGAGGTAGTGCCTGAACAGAGTGTAATCACGACTGCCCAGACCTAAGTATGTCAGTGGACTGAGAGCCATTTGTAAATACACACTTACGGTAGCATCTGCTGTTGCCTTTAAATAAAGAAATGTCTTTTCCTGTTTCGTTCCGATATATGTCACTGCTAGCTTGCATACCAGGGTATTACCAAGCATAGATCTACTCAATGAGATCTTTTGCTTAATCTACCAGAAAAACATTGATTTGTCTGACCTTTTTTTTCAAGAAGCACCAGCTCTGACCAAGCTTTGATGATAAGGGGATTCTCAGATCTATAAGGGAATTTGTGATCAAAACACGTCAGGCTCATGGTTCTCAGGAGCTGGTGGGATGTGGGAGGCTCATTCACAGAATCACAGAATCACAGAATGATAGGGGTAGGAAGGGACCTCGGTGGATCAACCTCGGTGGATCATCTCGTCCAACGCCCCTGCTGAAGCAGGGTCACCTACAGCAGGCTGCACAGGACCTTGTCCAGGTGGGTCTTGATTCCAGCCCAGCCACTGCCTCTGCTGGGCTTCTTCAGTTTGGGACTGGTTCGCTGTGCATGGACAACCATTCCTTGGCACAGTAACCTGCACCCTTTTCTCTGGCACCCCTGAGGGGTGCAGCCTGCATGCTCTCTGCCTGCTGCTAGTCTTTCCTTTACAGCCTCTCTTCCTGGCAAGAGAGGAAAAGCAGAGCCGGGGGACAGAGGAGAAGCAGAGCAAAGCTGGAAGCTGGCATGTGAGTGGCAGGGCCATCACTGCCTGTCACAGGGGCTGAAGTGCTCACTTGGTGGTGTCATCTGAGGCTCACCACATCAGCAGTGCTTGAAGGAGCTGCTCGTCCATTACTCCCATTATAATCTTTGACCATTTAAACCATTTTGTTTATTCCAGGCAACTACCTGTTTTGTCTACACTGCGTGCTTCCAGGCTAAGTGTAGGAGGTCACAATGGGATGAAAACTAAAGCAATGAGCAAAGGATGGTGTAGGTGGAGAAGGATGATTTCAGTTTATACCTTCTTCAGCTGAGATGTACCTTTTCAGGATGGTAAACAAGGGGTGTAGAATCAAAGACAGGTGGTTGTATTTAGCCCAAGCTAATTGCTGACATCATGCATTTTCCTTTTTTTCTCCCCCTGGCATCTCAAGCATATTCCACCAGGGACACCTATAGCTTGTCAATCATCTAATGAATTTGTTTGAATAAACATTTTATGTCAACCTGAGAACCAAAAGACAAGGGTCCTAGCTCAGGAGAATAAAGTGCAAAAAGTACGTAGAGGAGCTTTCAACAGTAGTGAAAATCAGCTCTTTTGAACAAAATTGTAAGGCCCCAATAATAGACCTTGATGACAAGTGGAATTAAATAAAACATGAGTGATGAAACCCTGTAATGTTTATGGTGAGGTAGTCCAGACAGCTGATTATTAACTGTTACTAAAACAGTGTCTTGGCAGTAGATATGCAGTAACCAGGATGGAGACTGGTAGCTAGTTTAAATCATTGGTAAAGATCTGTTACACTTTTCAAAGAATCCTTCTAACACAATGAAATAATAGCATGAAATCAGTAATTATGTGTGTGTGGGAACAGCGTCTGACAGATCATATTCAGAGGAGGGAAAGGGGCTATTTCCCATTTCATTCAGACTTGCTGTCATATTGCTGTGTCTAGTTTCACAGCAAATACCTAAGGAGTAGGTTTGGGGCTCATGTGCTATTTTTAGCTAAGCAGCCATGCACATACCACGTCACACCCAGCTTGAAAAAGAAAAAAAAAAGAAAGAAAAAAAAAAAGAAAGAAAAAAAAAGATGATCTTTTGCTCCCTGACACACCTGAAAATAAAACGTTGGTGACCCCTAGACGTAACTCACTCACTGATTCCAGTCTGACTGGGACGCCCAAATCCAGCCTCTCCTTTGGCCAGGAGCGGTGACGCCTGCCAGGCTCAGGACTAAGTACCGAAGAAGCCCTTCGGGACCAGGAACATCTACATCTAAGCTAGGCAGGCGCAATTCATAAAAGCCTGGATCTACTGGAACGAACTGTTTCTGACCCATCGCAGACCCCAAGCACCGTCACTGCCTGCTGCAAGAGACCACTGTTTATGTCCCCTATTGACAGGCTGTTCCCGTAAAGGCTTGAGAGTCCTCAGGGAGATGGACAGAAATTTCCAGGACTTGTCACCCTGCTACAAAACACTGCTTGTCTCGCACGTCTGCTGCACAGAGCCGTTAAGTACCCCATTGCTGTAGCCTTCGTAATGCTTAGGGCCTGCGATCTGCAGCTCCGAAACCTTTTCCTGAAGCTGATGAGGCAGTGTTTTCCAGACTCTCTTTGGCAGTACTTTTCTTTAATTGTTTTTACGCTGTTGTTCTTCTGCTGCTATTTTCATGGCCCTGCACCTGCAAATCCTGGCAGCGTCGTCAAGACAGGGCCTCATGGGAAGCAGCTCCCACTGCTGTGGGAATTGACCTCCTCTCCCCCTGTTTCTTTGTCTCTTGGTTTGTACATTTTCGTTTATATTAGAGAAAACCAAATACAATGCACAGTGAAGTTAATAATAATAATAACAGTAATAATAATAAGCAATATAAATATATAATAATCACAAATACTTGGTAAATGTTATCCAATAATGCCTATCACACAGAAACTTAACAATCAGTCAATGTGAAACATTTGCACTTGATTAACATACTTCAATGAGCATTAATAACATCATAAACAGGAACACCCCATAGTTGAGTGGTTCCTAGTGAGTAATATATTCTACTAGGGGAAAAGCATGATGAAAGCCATCCTCTTCATCCTTATCTTCATTCTTGTCAGCTGCTGCTCTGGAGAGAGCCTCAGAGGAGGACTGTGGTCTGGGACCTTGATGCTGTTATTCCCAGCTGGCCCTGGACAGAATTTTCCTTTTATCTTTTTGCTTCTGTTTGTTTTTATGTTTCCCTGGAAGTAGCTGTCACAGTTAGACATATGCCTTCAGCTACAGACCAGCCTGGTGGCTGCAGGGTCTGGGCTGGTCCCATTGCCAGCTCCTCTGGTCTCACGGGTGCCATGGGGCTGAGGTCCTTAGACCTTTACATCCCATTGGTAGCACTGACTCGCTGTGCAACACTGAGGCAAAATTTAACACAACTCCTTACCTCTTGTACCACTCACCTGCTTCAGTTCATCAGCCATCTCTGACCCGAAACCTGCCCCAAACCCTGCCCCAGTCTCAAAACTCACTGGTGATGCTGAGCCTACAGGCAGCTCAATAAGGCAATATATTCCTAAACCAAGCTTAGTGGTGTCTCCACAGAAGAGGAATGCAAGTCCATGGGGCCAAACTGCAACTTTATCCTTAACCCTTAATCTCATTCTGAGGCTTCCTAGCCACTAGCCCAAGTGCCATGTATGGCCCCGAATTAATTAACTATTGCTTACTCAAATACATCAACATCTGTCACCAAGATTTTTTAATACCTCACCCTGACATCATCTCCAGTCAATCCTGAAGTAAAAGACATACAGTAATGGTTGTAAACCTAAGTAACCCTTATTAGATCCAGTCATAATGCATGCTTCCCACTTTCACCCAAAACCCAAACCTGTTTTACAAGAGAGTACAGCTGTGTTCAGAAAAGAACAGCAAGCTCTATCTGTTTTCAATACACAGATACATGGCCCCATCACAATAGTCCCACACTTGGATAAAAGACCTCTCCAAAAGCCATCAGTCATCCTCATGATTATTGTTCTAGACCCCGTCTCTACTCCTAATTCTTGCTAAAAACCCAGTGCTGGGCATTTTCCATGGATTACAGGGGTTTATTGATCCAGTTTTAGTATTGCAGATGAAATGGATCATCTGGCTGCGAGCAGTTTTCAATCTGGCAGAGCCATTGATCACTCTGCAGTCACATCACAGATGGCAGTAGGACCAGGCTTCGAGTTATGTGTAGATTTGGGGTACAGTCAGGCTTTCTCTTGCCACAGAGCCAGGAATTCAAGTTGTTCCTGAATCAAGGCAGTACTTTTAAGATAGGCTGGGGGATATTACTGTCAGGGTCCATCTTCTGCACTCAGATGTAGTCTGATAGTCATCACTGGCCTAGTCTGGGATATGGGTTTAGAGTTGGATTTCATTTCTAGGCAAGATCAGAGTTTGACTGGCATTGGATGTTTGTCCTCAGTTACTGTACAATCCAGAAATAACTACCAAGTTATTTTAATACCTCTTGCAAAAAGTGCCAGGGTGTCTATGGTTATTTTGGTATCTGGCAGGGTTTCCTGAATGAATTTTAGGATAAAGACTTCTTCTAAGATTTAAAACATGTTTTTTTCACTTAATATCCTACCTCCTGCCCATCACTGGGTTTGTCAGATGTTGGTTTGCATTCCCCACATTCAATCCCTTTCCCATTCAAGCAATCTGCCTGGCCCAGTCAAGTGGCAAACTTTCACACTGTCCTGTGCAAACAGCACTTCTTTTACACAGGTGCTGCAAAACCACAGTCTGAAACCATGCTCGTTCTCAATCTGCCCCTGCATTTACCTGTGTGATTTGCAACTGCAGCCAGACCTTTTGCTGAGTGTGGGGTGAGTGGTGGGTTTGCACCAGTGTTTGAGCTTATACAAGATGCATGTGAGTTCATATTTTAGTGGAAAACATGTTCTGGCTTTAATATAATTTTTGTGCATATGATGTAGGTTTCTTGGTGTGGAAAACAAGGCATCCATTTTTCCGTGTTTCTTGCACTACCTCTGATAGCATTGCAGATCTCCAGCAGTAAGTGTGAAGAGTGGGTTGCTTTAGCCCGTGCCAGAGCTGCTCCAGCCCTCGCCTCTGTGAGACTGCAGTGCACACTAGTTTTCAAGACCGTGCTGTTACCAAACCGTGCCTCTGCCTCGCGCCTCACTCATGCACAAACATGCAGAAACATCCACGTGGACAAACTTTCTATTCATAGGCAAAAAGAGGGAGGCTGACCACACTGCCCTTGGCTGACCCTCTGAGGGTTGGTGGATCCATCCCAGTGCTTCATTTCAGTAGTAGAGTTAAATGAATAACCACCTTTTTTTCCTGCTTCTCAAGATACCTCTGAAGTAATTTGCCAGCTTATCGCCTGACTGGTGATAAGGGCTGGTGAGAATCTTTAGTCCACTGCTATTCCTGTATTCAAAGATTTTCAAATAGCACTGAAACTCTTCCCCAGCACAGTGTAAGTACAGGCCAAGTTCGTATCAAATTGATCACTCCATGACAATAGCAATGTCGCATGCAGCCAGCTTTCATTAAGTGGTAGGAAGAACTAATTGATTTGCAATATATATTTTCTCATTGCTAACAGAAACCCCAAGTTATGTTCCTTTGCTTGTACAGTCTGTGTTGCCAAAAAGCCCCAACGGCCCCCGGGCCCACAGCTGCCTATCATTTATTCTATACATAAAGCATGAAATAGCATTCTACTCCAATTTTAAAGCTGTTCATCATTACAATAAATTGGATGAATAAACAACACATTGGACAATGTCATGCCTTTAAAAATTGTTGTTAGGTACTGTAGGATTAAGCCTTCTCGATCCTCTTGGTTTTTCTGTGTATTGTTTTGTTGGTTTGATCTTTGCCGTAGGTCCCTTCTTTCCTTATTTAATACCGCTCCCCACTCTCAAAGGGCTCAGAGTTTTCCTCATGCCAGAAAGCAAAGGACAAGACATCAAATCCAGATCTCTTGGAAAACAGCATAATGCACAAACCGCAGGAGCAATGGGTGTTCTGAGAGCGCCTTTTCAGTGTTAACTTTGTCCCCTGCTTTGATGCTTTCCCATACGCTCTCTTGAAACATAGTGAACCTCTGTTAAAGGTTCTACCTTCTGGTTTTATCCTGTGTAAAAGGCAGATCCTGTAGTCTTGTAAAAGTTAGTAGTACAGGATAATAGAAAAAGTATGGAGAAGGTTTGCAGACTAGAGGAGAAATTAGAGTTGACAACCAACATGCCACCCACTTCCTATTAAAAGATAGTGGTTATTTGCTAAAGCCCTGAGGATTAAATCCTGGCATTACCTTTTACATCAGCTTTAATGAACATCTCCCACAAATCACAAACAGATCTTCAGACAAATTAGACTAATGCCCTGTGAAAATTGCAAACACTGTTTCTCTCAAAGTTAAGAAACTGTCAACGGCGCGAGGAAGGCTGCACCTCTTTCTGTGCACTCAAATCCCCTTCATTTGTTTTCCTGCTTGATGTAATCCTTGTCAGGTTGTCAGAAAACATTTCCACAGTCAGCACTGGAGATGAGGCAAAAGGCACTTTAAAGAAATACTGACCCTTGCCGAAAGGACGATGGGTTGAACTGACAGGTCCTCAGGGTAGGGACAATCCCCTCACTACTAAACTGTGGTACGTTTTCAAGAGGGACCATCCTTCACTCACTGCTGGGCACCCAAAGGTTATACCAGCATATGGACCAGAGCCATTTCTGTGTTTTGAGAGCAGGTGGCTGCCACGTCTCACATCCACGAGAGACACTCTCGTCTTTCCCCAAAGAGGACACCTTTATCCCTGCTGCCGAGCAGGAGCAGTCCCTGGCCCTAGCTGCCTACCAGGAGCCTTGGCACTACCTGGGAGAAGGTGGGTTGGCACCAGACACAGCCTGGTGGGGAGCAGGCCAACAGCTATCAGGGGCTGGACAATCCCACGCCGGTGCTCAAGGCTGTGTTTGCTTTATCATTACAGATACAACCCAAGAGCTCTGTCCTCGTCACTGATGAGGATGATCAAACAGGACTGGAAAATTTGCATTCTACCTCCCACCATGCTTCGTTTTAAGGAGAGCAAAGCCAGCCCAGCCGCACTTCCAGGAATACTGCCCCAAGAGGCGGTGCTGCCTGATGCTTCCTCACACCTAACACCAAAGCCCTCGTAAAGAAGCCCTGAGGTGTCAGGGTTCCCAGCACTGTCAGTATAAGCAGAAAGGAGACCCATTTTGGCAGCAAGACTTGTTCCCTGGGAGCCTTCAAAAGTGTCCTTCTCTACTGACCGTAGGGAGAAGGCCCTGCTTGGCTAAGGAGCAGTCCTCTGCAGAAGTTACCTTTGCAGAACTGGTGGTGAAGTAGCTACTGCTGAATATGTGGAAGCAGTACACCACTATTATTTGAAACCATGCTGCAATGGCAGGCTGATGCCTGATGCTGCCTTATGCATTGGCACCACACTCCAGAACCCCTCTGGCTATAAAGTATTTTGCCAAAGACCTCCAGGGAGATGAGGGTATAAAACTGGAATGAAAGATGGGAAGAATCATAACTAGGAGGGTAGGTCAGATGCTGAAGCATATTGAGGCTGGTGACAAAATGACTGTTCCCATGTGTAAGCGCAGCTCTCTGTAGCACAGCTAACTTCCAGCTTTGTTCAAATGGTGGAAAGTCTCAGAATGGCATCAGCTCAGCCATGAGAAATTTGGGACATGCTGTACTTGGTGAGGAGCACCTGGAATTGATTGGCGATCACCCACAGTGTAAAGGCAGGGCTGGCCTGGGAATTGTTTCCCACTAGTGCAGCTCCGAGATGCAAGTTCCCTTTCTGAATCCCCAGAGAAGCGGCTGCGTTAACTCACTCCAGCAGAAACGCTGAGGAGATGATACATAACATCATCTCATGGCAATATGTTCATCTCCTGCCCTGATAGCTTTGAGGAGCACCATGCTCTGAAAAGTCACTGGCTGTTAAATTGGAATCACCCCTTTGACCAAAAGAGAGAGCTAGCCGTAAGGTGAGGCTATCCCTCTTTTACCTGTCTTATGGTCTCTAGTTGTCTTGGAGGAACAATGAAAGAATTGTCCTGAGCTCAGGCTCAAAGATCGTGATCCAAAGCTTACAGAGGCTGTCCATTGATTTTGAGTAGGTTTTGGAGTAGACGCATCTGCTCAACTTTACTGCAATTTGTTGACAGAAATGGCATGGCTATGCTGAGCTCGTGATGTGCTTCTAGGGGCAGTTGTGGGAAAAGATTAAACGAGAAGTAAAGAAACTTTAGGAACTAGGAAGTTCTGGGTGTGGTTTTCATTTTCTAGTGCAGGCATTTGCCAAAGCACGTGAGCTACTTCATCCAAGAAAGGGTATGGCCCACCCTTTCAGGGCAGCAGAGCTCGTCCTGATTGAGCAATGGCAGTCATTTTAGAATATGGAAGAAACTTTGCAAGCAGACAAATGACGGACTAGTTATTCACAAATTGTCCATCTATTTATCTGTGGATATGCCTCACAGCATAAATGCTTATACTCTTTCCAAATGCACATATTACAATTCTAACTAAGGGATATGCACGCTTTTCTAGACAAAGAAACAATAATTTCCTGCTTTTTTCAGGAAGAAATCTTGAGAGATTTTTCTGTTTTTCTTCTCTGCCCTGCTCTGCCCTTCTTTTCTTCTAGTATTCCATACTATATTGATAAAAGATTCCATAAATAGCATCATTTGGTTTAATTAATACATTTTACCAAAAAAAGGATGCAACACTTCTAACCTGTAGTAGTGGAGAACACCTCAAGTCCAGAAGGTCCCCATCTTGATGGGAAGAGAATGCAGAAAAATAGGTGTCACAGACTGGCTTTCTCACCATATGAGGAGTCTGTTCGACGTGAATAATTTCTCTTTGTCCAGATTTCTCTCAAAGTGGGACTAGGATTTAGCCAGATTTTTACTAACTGAGAAAGTTGAAGTTTAGAGCTGAAAAGTGTGCTTAAGCCCCTCTTTCATACAGCATCAACCAAAAGTGGGGACACAAGCACAAAGAAACTTCCCATTTTGTCTTTTCTTTTTTTTTTTAAATTCCATTTTTAATCTAAGCCATGCTTTGGGGGTATTTTACTTACATGATTTGAGGTTTTTAACCCTTTGAAATATATCAGGGTGGAAAAGAGGGAACATTTGACTTTTCCTAACTTTTTCCTTTCTCTCCATATTTTCTTAGTTACATCATTGGTGTTCTTTTAAAGTGGTTTGCTCAGCAAAACATTGTCTTTTCCAAATCTTTTGTTTGTAAAAACAGTCTCTATTTTTCTGTCTTTCCCTTTTTTTCACTATTTTGCCTTAGCAGGGATAAATGCTTTGCAGAAGGAATGAAGCTCTTTGTCACAGCCGTGCAAGCAAAAGGGCCCACATGAGTGAAATGGACTGGAACTTGGAACATCTTTTTCGTGCTGGTGTAGTTAGCACTGGCCTCAGAAGAAGAGCTTTTCGTCACTTAAGGAAGCAAGGCAGATGGGATAAGCTCAGGAATCTCACCAACTTCTTAGTAGTGCCAGTTTCACTTAGCTGGTCTTTAAAGTAGAACCACACGTTAGCAACTTTGAATTTTCTTCCATTTCCCTGTCCGTACTTTGTGGCTGAGAACTTCTTGCCAGACCCACAAAGGTATTTAGGTGCCCAATTCCTATATAAGTGTTCAGCTTGACAATGTGAAATCAAAACCTTTTGAATCCTGCCCAGTTATATCCTTCCTTTCCTTTGTTATTGTGGACTGCATTTAGCTTTTATGGCATTTATTTTTCAGAAGAGGATAAAACATTTTATCACTTATGAAAATGTGGTTACAATTTGTATGCAGCTCTATAGAATATTACTTGGAGGTGTAACTCTTACCATGCCATTTTCTGAATAGTCTATTTACTAAGTGTTAATGTGAGTCCCAGCAGGGTGCAGTTAGTAAACTTATGGGTGTTTAGAAGTATTACATTAGTGGCTGTACAAAGTGCCTGATCCTGCCATTAGAAAACATGCGACTAATGCTGACGCACATAAATTGTCTCTATAGTCAGAGCTATTTGGATGCCGCTTGGATTTGAGGACAATTAGGCAGTTGCCTTTTTCAGACTCTGCACACTGCTTCCAGAGACAGAAAAGACCTAGACCTGCTGCATCGAGCAGGCTGGGCAGAAACAAGCTCCCATCCTTGTTTCCCCTGGCGGGGCTATTCTGGCTCTGAATCAAGCTCAGGTGTCACAGTGACATCTCAGGGTAGCTTCATTCTGAGGGCATCACAACCTTCAACGCATTGCTCCCTATAATGCAGTTAAGACACTGTGTGTTGTTATCCCTGTTTTATGGACGCGGTACAGGGAGTCTCTGGATACGGCTATAAATTATAGCAGTCAGCCCAGCATATATAAACATGTACACGTACATATGCATACATTTACGGGGGAGTATCTACACATACATAAGTACTCACGTGTATATATATGCGCATCTGTGTATGCACATGCGCACGCTTTGGTATACGCAGAAACTCCCTGGTTGTGGTTCTGCTGCGCTGCTCAGCAGAAGAGCTTGAGATGATTTATCCCACAGGGAGTGCCCACATTGCCATTGTTCCGGCTGCTTCTCTAAGAGCGATTCAGATTCTCCATGCCTGGCTTATGCCATCTGAAAGTGAGGAGACTTATCTTAGGCTGAGATTAGTTACTCTCTTTCCATTTAACTGCAGAGGAAACCCAGACCCCAGCTTAGACACCTGGGTTTTCAGTTGCTGCAGTTGGGTGAGGTGAGTCCTGTTCCAAATGGCATCTCCAAGGTCCCACTGAAAAGCTTTAGTAAAGCTGGACTGGAATCAAGATTCCCGAGCACAGAGTAGCAATCAAGCCCTGTAACCAGCTTTTCTTTCACACAGTGTGGATCTGCACCTTTCAAACTGTAGTCGTTCTTCATGTGAGTGGAATTCCTGATTTTCTTAATTTAGGTCTGAGATTTGTTTAAAATGAGTTCTAGTCCATGGCCCTGCTACAGTTAGTTTCACTCTACGCAACTGTAGAAAATAAAAAATAAAAAAAGAAAAACAGAAAAATATATTCTTTAAGTTTATCTGACCTTAAGTTCCTGAATTATATCTGGATCACTCTTTACTATTTCTTGGTTACACTGCTTCGTGATGCACATATGTAAAGCCTGTCTATACTCTTTATTCTATCTGATAAACTATTATACAAAATGAGTGGGAAAATTTGACTATAGCCAACATCTTTGCACTAATTTGTTATTATCTTTTACAGAGATATTCTCAATATGCACCACACCTGTTGGCTTCATGGGCTGTAACTGCTCACACTGATAAATAAACCAAACTGTTGTTCTGTTTCAGTGACTCCCTTCTTCTGAAATGCTGTCTTACAGTTTCTGACATTTCTGACTGTGAGTGATGCAAAGTGAACAAGAACCCCCACATCATCATGGACACAGGCTATTCTTAATCTCAGATGTAACATCCTTCCAGTGTCACAAGTCATTTGATGTGCCCTTAAGCTCTCCTTACTTCACAGCATGCAGATAGTCAATCTGCAGAAAGGGCATATGAAGGAGTAACAGCACTAAGGTAAGAGAAAGGGCTGACTATAAGGATCTTCCAGCAGTGTACATATCTAAAATAAATCTGTAGAGATTAAAAGGATGTTGCAGAACAGCATTTGTAAAATGATATGTTTGTAACAAAAATTATAATTGAGGAATTTTTTTTTTTTCCAGAAACATCAGTAATTACTAAAACAGCAGCAGGAGAGAGTCAGTGGCAGGAGTGTCTAGATTTTGCTTAGGATTGGAGTTAATTGTGTAACTGAGCTGAATATAACATTTTATTTAAAGGTGGGAGGGAGAGCAACAAAGAAGAAAAGCCCCAAGGCTATGATCTTTCACAATGTTTTCTTAGGCACTGTACTACCTGATGAAACCACACAAACTGATATTTTTAATTGGAAAAGGGACAGTATGTGCCTTTGGTCGCATGTGATGCCATTTTGTGGGAATCTGGGATTTGTGGTTCGGTCAATGTGTTTGTAGCTACTTCCATGGATGGCACCAGCTGCAACTTTGCCAGTCCAACACTGGAAGGGTATCTCCACCAGCAAAGAGCTCTGCTCTCAGAGCACTGCATGCCCCTCTCCTCATCCCACCGCCACGAAAACTACTCTGTCAGCTGAAAAGGAAAACAAGGCAGTCCCTAACATCTGGGGCAAGGATGGGAACAGATACGCCGCTCTCGGCAGAAATGCACAGAATCCAGGCGCTGTCTTAGTTGATGTAAGACTTTGCTGTGTCAAGGAGATTTGCTTGGCTAAAACTTTGGATTTAATTATAAACAAGCAACAACAACAACAACAAAAAGCAAAACCCAAAATAAAATGAGCTCACTTACGGTAACTGGGGAATTGCAAAGTGCAATATTTTCCAGACTTCAGGCTAGGAAAATGTGTTGCTTTTTTTTTCCCCCTGAAATCTACAGGGACATCAAGAGGATCAGCGGAAAGCAGCCTGGTTTTGTCTTAAAAAAAAAAGTGGAAAATGTTTGCATGTAGACAGTGTCTCCAAGCCTTGTCAGTATTTCTCAAGACAGGTAGCAAAGCATGCAACAAGATTAATCAGTTCTCATTGCAAAAGGCCAGAGTGTACCTCAGGGACTATGATACCATCTTCCCTCCGATTTCCTGACTGGCATTACATGGGATGGACATTTATTTAATTTGTCTTTTAATTATAGTGGGAAAATACTACTAAAATGATCAGATACTAAATATCAGATACACATATCTACTTGGCAATGCCATTAGAAATTTTTTTATTATTCCAGGCAATAATATGAGGGTGAATTAAATTCAGCCTCTGCAATCAAGGAAGGTTTAGTCACATCTGTGTAGGTAAAACCAATAGGCTCTCCACTATCTCTGCAGGTGGAAAAGGATTCACAGTGCAGACAGTAAAAAAAGCCATAGGTTTTAATGATTGATCTCTCTGTAAACAAACTGGAAAATCAAGCTACTGTAGTGACCTTGGGATATCCACCTATAGACATTTTATAAATATTTGGTGATACCTAAAATATATTTTGAACATGTGTTTATTATAGTATACTATACTAAAATGAAAAACAGAATAAACTTCAATTACTTCCTAAACATTTTGCTTGATAAATCTGGAACACGTTAAAAATATTTTAGGAATAATTGAAACATTTCACACATACAGCATTGATGCAGCATTCTTTTTTATATCTAAACCATCTGTGTGCTACCCGGCGCTTGTCAGATGTGCATTGTGAAAGGAGACCGCTGATTTGCTGGGAATTGCTCTGGCTGAGAAAGCATTTGACCAGTATAACCACACAGGTCACGATTTATTAGCCAAGGCAGCACGTCACAGCACGCAGGCAGGTATCCAGCATGAAACTCGCCTCAGAAAGCTGCAACCCCTATGGTTTTCCCCTGGAACCTAATCCAGACAACATGACTTGAGGGAGGGTCCAGCAAAGGAGTTGCATGATCTTCTGCTGTTTCATGGAAATGCTTTTGGAAGCTATTTTCTGGGGTAATCCATCATGAAACAATCATGGAATAAATGTGTCTTATATAAAGGTCCCGATCCTTTAACTATTCCACCCTTGGCTCCTCTATCCGCTCCAGTGGCCGCTACAACAGTGGTGCTGCTTCTGCCTTCCACGGACAGAATATCACCTCCCCATTCCCAGTCCCCATCTCTGTCCTTCCAATGATCGTATTAGCCATTTTACCCAGAAAATTGTGTTAAGAATTCATGGATGGTTGATAATTTGTGAGAATCCCCAGAGTCTTTTTCATGCTTCCCATGATGGAGTGGCTCATCATGTAAGCATAGTTTATACATTTTTGTTTCTAAATAAGAGCATGTATTTGGCTGCATTTGGTTGAACCCAGCTTATGAAGTGAGCCAGATCGTCTTCACATGTGAGAGTACTGTCATCTTTACTGCTTCCCAGCCTGTGTTATCTGAGAAACGTATTAGCAATAGTTTACGTGGTATTTGTGATTTAAATATAGATTGTGTTGAGTGGAAAGGAAAAAGGGGTGGTTTCCCTTCCAGAAAGTCTCCACCCGTTGATAATTGCCCATAAAATGTCTATGTTGAAATCTGGTAGATGCTTTTAAAAATGCTATTTTTTGAAATTTTATAATTAGATGACTGATTTATCACATTTCCACTCTTGAAATGTTTCTTCTATGGATGAAATCAAGTTGATTTGACAAGCTCCAGTTTCCCTGAAGTCATAGTATTTGGCACAGATTTTTACTTCTGCCTTCAGTATCAGCCCTTTCCTATCTGCCGCTCCCAAATGAAAGCTAGGCAAGCCAGTTTACAGTTATTTGGGTCATCCTTCTCGCTCTTTCAAGTACAGGCACAGCATTCACTACCTGCCTAGAGAAAGAATAAGTTCCTTCGCTGCTGCCTTAGGAAGTCCCAGGGACATTTTATCCAGCCTTGCTGACTCAAACAGATCTGAGCTGACTTGCATTCTCCCAATTTACTGTTCGACCAGAAAACATTTCATCAGCATCATATGATACTCATACTTCCTCCAGCTTTGATCCACCAGAACAGAAATAGTTATTGAATGCATCTGTCTCACAATGTCTCATTACTAGGAGTTTAACCATCAACATTTAGTAATGGACTCACAGAAGTTCCTTTTGTTCCTCGTGTACTTTTGTAGAAGACATTTCTTGTCTTGCATGGGGTTTACATTCTTTTTCCCTACGCAGTGTATGGGGGGAGAAGCAGCTGGTTGGTGCAGCTTGAGGTGATTAAAAGCTCAGGCTGGGAAGGTTCAGAGGAGGCAGAGCTTATACAAAACAGGCTGGGCAAAAACACTCAACAACCTGGGAGCTCCTTCCATAAAGAATCTTCTGGAGGAGATTTTGGAAAGAGCTGTCTTATAATGTCAGGACTAAAGGCCAACTGTTAGGCTCTTGTAATAAACTTTTAAAAATAGTTTTCTTCTTCCTTGTGAGCTAACCAAGTACTTTTGCACCTGATAACACTACCTGACCCAGGGCACAAGGCTCTCTGTACTCCCACAAGACTGCTGCTTACAGTGGTGAAGTCCTGACACCAGCAGAAGAAAGATGATGCAAAAGAATGCCATTGCCTTAGAAAGGAAGAGCAGGACAGACCATCACTTCGTCTCATCCGACCTCTTGTGCTCGGCAGGTCACAAGGTCTCACCCAAACACATCATCTCAGCTCCAGCCAGGAGAGGTAATCCTCTTGGTAGTGGTTCATGCCAAGCTCTTGGTCCTAGCCAGGTGGTGCAGCATCCCTCAGGGAGAAGTCAGGAAAGCCGGGGATTTGTCAGCTGTCATTAAGCCATGGAGCTCAAGCCACGGGTGGAGCAGAGGGAGGAGGACCAGGAGTGTCTCTGTGATGCTCACATAGATGAAAGAGTACTGGGGCCTGAACGGTGCTCTCCCCAAACTTTAGACTTTCCAACACTAAGCACCATGGCACTTGGTGTATGTTCATGGGGCATGTTGCACGGCCGAGCAGAGCTATGGGATATTGCTCTGGATGACCCCTAACGGCAGTGTTAGTGTGGTGCACCTTGCGCAAACTCCCCCTAAACAGCGTTTTCAAGCAACCTCGGGTATCTCTGCGGTGCGATGCGAGCAGATGCAGTTGCAGGATTGCTGGGGCAGAGTGCTTGGTGCAGTGGGGTTTCTCCCCATTTTTGGTGGCAGTGCCTCTGCAACGACCCCTTCCACTGGAGCACCACCAAGACCTTCTCAGCGACCCAGTGACGAACCACCTTCCCAGGTCAGGATCCACATACAAGATTGGATTGAGCTGGAAGAGATAAAATAAAGTCAAATCCACCCATCTGTTGCTCACTGCAGGATCTCTGCCAGCGTGTAGCTCCACTGGGATCCAGGCCTTACATGTTATATTTTCTGCAGATATTCTTACAATTAAAAACAGGACTACAAAGGAATCTGGGAGGGAGCTCTTGGCAGGATGTTGAAAGCCCCTGAATAATTTTTTAAAAGAAGATTAATGTAACTGTTGCTGGTACCTCTAGGGAAAAGAACTGCTCCATTTTGCAGCAGGCTGTAATTTGTAAATTGAATCTAATATTGCCACATAAATAATACTGCAGAGATTAAATCTGGGGAAAGGTGTGAAATGAGAGAGCTACAGCATCTAAGAAGCAAATGCAGCAAATACTTTTACAGTCACTGTCGAGCAGAAAGTATTAACAAACATTTCTATTGTTCAAGTCAGCTCTCTGCTGAATGAGAATAACATGCACTTCATATCACAGGGAAAGTGCCAAATATTGCAATTTTTTTCTGTTTCCTCGGAGTTAGCCTCTTTGGTCTCCATGTTGCAGTCTGGTGTTATTGTTCCAAGAAAACTTTTGTGTCCTCAATGTATTCTCTATAAACTGCGAAAACTCCAACTTAATATGAAAGATTTAGATTTTTTCTGGCTCGGAGTGAGGTTGTGGAGCTACCAGAATGCATTATGTGCATGAAAACATTATTGCCTCTTAAAAAATTTAGCTAAATATAAAAAAGTTCCATTTTTGACCTTTCATCCCTTGACACTGTGTGACGTCCAGCAGCCTGTGCACAAGCCTGATCCCAGAGTGTGCAGGTTTATTGGTGTTTAGGACACACTCTTGTAATACATTACTCACTAAGAGTAGTTATGTGTACTAGTACTTAGAACTAGTAGAGGAAAAATAGACCCCCATGTGCCGTTAAAGTGTTTAAAAGAGTTTTCTGAGATACTAGCTCAAATTTTGTCAAATGAAATATTTCGTGGCAAGTATTCCTTAGCGTCATCATATATTCTGTAAGTTTCGCTTTTCCCACGCTGTGTATCGGTCACGTATGTTCTCACACCTCAAGGCAAGTTTCTCTTTTGGCACAACAGGGTAGCAGTTGGACCATCTCCCTTCCTACAAACTATGACAAAGTCATAGTGACCTTGCTTTGCTCCAACCCACTCAATACCCACTAAAGAAGGTAGGACGTCCGCATTGGCTATGGAGTGACCAGAGGTAGTTTTTCAGCCTTGGCATGGACAGTCTCCTGACTACCTACCACTGGGAGTTGATTGTGTAGAGGGAGACGAGTGGAATATTGTAATCTTCATGCTGATGAGCCAAACAGACCATCTGCATTCAATAACATCACCAAAAGTCCACATTTTTCATAGCTCTTTGCCTTGTTTTGGGCAGCTGCAAAGTTCTGTCTGCACTTTTTACTCCTGTTAGGACATTTGTCAATACGTAGCACCTTAGGTTTTCTGATTAGAACTGCTTGTGTGGTGTCAGCCTCAAAAAACTCAAATTCAGTAAAAAGCTAAACACCATTTTCTATTGATATCTCTGGAGTTTCCTGGAACCTGCAAAATTTTGAAAATTTCCAACCTGCAACAGAATAGTTCTACAATTCCAGGAGATGAGTATGCATTTTTTTTTTTAGGGCTGAAAGACAAACACTTTCCAAGCCACCCAAACAGCTGCACTCTTTATTGCAGTATGGGTATTCTGGAAGACCAGAAAGCAGAGAGAGACTTTGTAAACATACATACTATTAACACCTCAGAGAATGTCAAATCTTCTACCCAATCTGCTGCAACACAAATTTCATGATGAAAGAACCTGGAAAGTGTTAAAATATTTAGTTATATATAATACTTTAAACATTGGTACTGAAAACAATCACATCACCAACAACCCTTTGGATCTGATGTGCTCTAGAAGCTGCTTTCTTGCGAAATTTCTGTTACTTCTTGTGAACATCTTGGATTTTATCATTTTTTTTAAGATGAAAACAAAACCCACATGGTACTTGGGCAACAAGCCATTTTTTGTGGATTTTTTAAATGCGTGAAGTCCCATAAATTACAAACATGAGAACAGCTGTAGTGGGTGAGACAAAGGGCCTCACCAGCCCAGTATCCTACCTCTCATAGTGTGAGAAGACCAGATGGGAAGAGCAAATAAGCAAGCAAACACACGTGATACTTCTCCTTGTTGTCTCCCAACTGCCCACCACCTGTGACACAATTTCTCAGGCAGATGGGCAGATGTATTTTTTATTTATTTTGTATCTCTTGACAAATTCTCCTCAAAGACACAAACAGGTTGTGAGCTGGTTTGGTTTTTTGTGGAGTCTAACTGCTTTGATCAATTGAGAAGATAGGGAGGAGAATGAAACATTGCACAGGATGGGAAGGCATCCGTGAGTCCAGGTCCCCCAGTTGTGAATGTCTATGGAAGAGTTACTCAGTTTCTTGCTCAAGATGAGGTGACCTTTTCAGATCCTGTAATAGCAATATGTAGGCTATGGTTACTTCAGGCTCGCGTCTGTGATACTTTTTTCTATGCCCCATCCTCCTCCACTCCTCACCAGACTCTGTGTTAGTACTGCCCAGTTTTGCCTCAAACTTTAATAAACAAGAGTCAACCAAAAAGATTTTCTTTTGAATTTTGAGGTGGGCAAGAGCAACGTAGTCGACAGGCCCCGTCTTGTTAGTCCATTGTTGATGTGCCCTGGGTGTCCAAGGAATATGGACCCCTGGTGCTCACCCTATGCCTTCCATGGGAGACATTCAAGGCATGTGATGAAGTCCACCCATCCACCCTCCCATCCATCCATCCATCTATCCATCCATCCATCCATCCATGCATCCCTCCATCCATCCATCCCCCCCTTCTGTGTCCCGCAGAAAGAAGGCCTGGGACATTGTGTGTCTTCATCAGCTCTGGTGGGGAAAGCAAACCTGTTCCCCTCAGTGTGGTACCTCCTGGTTGTTAGAGCTAGAGGGGATGGGAGTATGGGGTCAGCTTGCCATTGTATGACCTTTTCTCCAGGTTACTAGTAAGAGGCATTTGGAGGCACTTGTTCTCCATCAGCATGGGGCTGCCTTTTTAAGTCTGCCTTAGACAGTGCTCTCTGGGGACAGTGTCATAATTACCCCTGGGCATCTAGATGGGGTCTGTCTGTCACCTAGCCTTGCTGATCAAATCAAAACATGTTCCCGAGGTGAATATTCATAAAAGACTCCGTTCTCACTTTCTCAATGCAGAATCACTCTTCCTCTCCCTGCCTCCTGAAAAGAAAAAAGGAAAAAAAAAAAAAAAAGAGAAGAAAGCCATGAAAATTCAAAGTTCATCTAAACCTATCAACATGTGCATAACGCATGTCTGTGCCTATTAATCACTGCTGGGGAAACACAAAGCCACAATGCCATTATGGAAAAGACAACAGATCATTCCAAAGCCATATGGCCGCCGCCATTGATCCTCACATCCAGGAATCAATGAATGATCTTGACTGGTAAGAATGTAGAACGAGAGCCAATATCATAACTTCACTGCTTCTGCAAACTGTGGGGAAATCAGCTTGGAGAGTAATGCAAAACTGCAACAAAGGGCACATGGATGTGCTATCAGTATTTTCTATCAAAGGATCTTATCATGCAGTGTGATGTGCTTTAAGAGTGATTACAGCAACTTAGAGAAATATTGCATTACCCGATTTGTTCCTTAATAAATCAGTTTTTTAATTGAATCCTGAGAAAGTTGGAACCTAAGTTACATGGACAATCCTCCAAATCCTTGCAATAGTACGTGATCTCATATATTTGGGTAGGAATACTCACATACTAGCAGTTGTTAAAAAAATCATTGTCATCAACATCATTTCAAGACTGTTTACCGTAAATGCACTGAATATCGAAACTGGCTACAGGACTCAGCATCTACATTTTGGGCCCTTCGTTGGTGCGGAAACCAGACTGGGAATTTCCAGCTCGCATAACAGGCTCTAAATATCTTCAACCATTTTTATAAGCTGTGTTAGAAAGTAGGTGGTCTCTGACACTGTCTTTAAATGCATTGGGCCAGATACTCAGCTGGTATTAATTGTCACTCCTTTGTCTTTGAGAGCACCATTAACCAAGCAATTTAACTCAATGTAGGATCTGGCTCAGCATGGTCCTTTCCACACTGTCTGATTAATCTGTTTAAATCCAAGTTAATCTAAAGTAGCTTTCAGTATCGTTTAAAACTAGCTCAAGGAACAAACTTTTCTTTCCAATGATGAACTGGCATCCAGAGATACTTCCTTATAAAACGGGCCTTCAAAAGATGATCTCCCACACTGCAGATGTATGCAGCAGTCTTCAGTTCTTGGCTGGCACAGAAAGAGAGTCTAGATTTGAATCTCTCAGTTCAACATCCCAGACCTCAAGAAAATTTGAATCTGTCCTGCAGCTTGGTGTAATCTTCTGTTTAAGATTGCACATAAATGGATAGGGGAATGTCTTGTTACAAGCCACTGTTTACCTCTCAGGACAACATTTACAGTGAGAATGAAATGCAGAGGTAACAAACTTCCCCCTTCTCTGACATCTGTGGACTCTCTCTGAGCTGCAGAGAAATGTCACTCCCCTCTCAGCTTTCACCACCTTCAATATTCCCACTGGGTTGGCACTTACATCTTTTTCTTGTGGAAAGCCTACAGGCTTTCCTCATTTCTATGGCCTGTTTAGTTCAAGCTATTGCCTCCCCCAACAAGCTCAGCATCTGTTTCAGAGCTGAAGGAGGAGCCACCAAGCACACTTCTCTTTCCTTAGTGTTTTCCTGGTTGGCACAGCCACATGTGGGATGTGAGATGTGAGTTCAAATGCCCGCTGCTCATGGGACCGTGCTCCAGGCCGTGAAGTGTCAAGGAGGAGGACGCTTGGCTCTCTCACCCGTACGTTAAAACAGTGAACCGAGTTTCAGTCTGGGATTTTTCCATTCCTGCCTGAAGGTTATCACAGGCCAGAGGCAACTCCCAGAATGCAAGGCAGCTGCAGCTGTCCTTTTTTGGGGCAAAAGGTAGTGAAGCTATATGGACATGACTATTGGCCTCGGGATCAGATAAGAGTCTCTGACATATTTCATAGATTAGGGTGGGTGCAGCCCCTCATTTTCGTATATTAGAGCCATTTAACTTTGCATAAAATATTGAAATAGTCAGTGGAGTGGTGTCTGAAGGTGTTTCCTTCCCACTTTTGTCTGCAGCGAACGGAGGTGGTGCCCAGACACCAATGTGCTGACCTGTACCCAGGCATCCCGCTCCCAGGTCCTGACGCAGGAGCACCCTAGTGAAGCTGAAGCAGGGCAGAAGAATAACTCCAGGGACTGCTTCCAGGGGCTGTTTGTTCAGGCCCTCTGTGGGAGAGAGGTTGGAGGATGGGATGCAAAATTGAAGAAACTTGTGATCCTGTGGAGTCAGGAGGAGGTTCCTTGAATGCTGGTGATACCTAAATATTAGACAAGTCTCAGTGTCTCTTTCAGGGCTGTCCACACCCTGCAGCAAGAAGCTAGTTTTCAGCTCTAAGTGACCTTCAGAGCCTTGCAGAGTGTCGCAGTGCCACGCAGGGAAACCTGTGCGGGTCCCAGCGTAGCACACTTGCAGAGATGTCCCAGACACATTAGCCCAGGCAGGGCACACGCGGCTATGGCCACACCGCTTCCTGCCCTGGAAAGACAGCGGTCCACCTTTGTGGTGCCTATGCAGCCTGCAAAATGCTGAAGCCAGGTAACGCCGTTGCTGCCAGGTGCCTGTGCAGGGAGCACTCTGCACCTCGCAGTTGAACTGGGCTGTCTCTGTATCCCAGATGCGGGAACGATGCATGTGCATCCCTTTGGCTGACTATCAAGCAAGAATGCATGAAAATTAAACAAATTACTGGTTGTTACAAGAAACATATTTCACTAATTGGCTTCTGAGGGCAACATTTTATTGGGCTACAACTATCAACAGGCAAAGTGTGGCACTTGTTTAATACTAGGACTTTATTCTAGCCTAAGGGAGAGGAAAGACTAAAGGATCAAGGAGACAAATGAAAAACAAACACAGAAAGCTGCAAAGTTAAAAACACTGAGAGGAGGAAGCCACAAGGGAACGGGATTAGATTTCAGAGTCTGTAAGCGAGCACTAGGATCTTTCTTGCAAATTAATTCCACACTTAATTTTTGGAATTCTTTCTTACTTTTCCAGACTCCAGCCAACACTAAGTCAGATGAAATGTTATAAGAAATTGGGATCCTGGGATGTAGTGGTAAACTAGTTTACTTTCACAGTTTCCTTTCATATGTAGATTAAGCACTGAATTTTCTTTTGTCATTGCTTGCAAAGATCTAAGTTTCCTTCCTAAGGCATCATCTTTTATTAATCAGCTTATCCACAACAGAGTCCAAAGAGACTGGAAATGGCTTCAGACAGATGTTGATAAATGTCTTAAGTTTCTTATAAACTAAATCAAGGCCAGCCATGTTTTATTAATAAGCTAACCTTCAAACATACTTTGCCCTCTGTATACTGTATCGCACTATATATGCCATCCTGTTTACACTGCTTGTCCCAATTTTATTCAAGGCTGTTAACATCCCTTACTTAAAAAAGCAAACTCCGATGTATATGTATAATGCTGTCATAAAGGGTAAATGTTATCATCTGCAAAATTACATGCTACATATCAGGTGTGGCAAGAATTTGGAAAGACTTATTCCTTTATTGTTACATCTCCTTTCCTTTATTTTTTTTTATACCTGTTGCTAGCTAAACATATTTGGCCAGCATGCAACTTAGCTGATACTATCACCTTGCCATGGGTCAAGTCCCTGAATCTTTCCCCCATCTCCAACAGCAATGCTGTGGAGCGGATGCTGGGATCACACTATCCCACTTCTAAGAGCCTGTTCTCAGCCAAGACAGACAAGAAAACCCTGGGCCATTCCAAACCAGAAGAAAGACAACATTCAGCCTCTTTGGATCCCAAATCCTTCAGCTGTTGCCAAGCACAAAGTGGACACTTGAATTTTGCACTTTGGTTTTACAGATCATTAACAGCATTCATATAAATGATAAGCATTTAGAGTAATGCTTCCATAAAAGCACTTCATAGATCCATGAATGACTTGGTAAGCCCTGCGACCAAGATGATCAGTGAAACCAGAAGATCTGCATAGTATTTCCAATGGAAAATTTGATGATGGGGACAAATGACAGCCCAAGAAAAATGTTTGGGGAGATGGGGAGAGGGTGGACAGTGGTCTCTGACTTAAAGTGTTAGGGAAAGGTTGTTCTGGATGTCTCCCAGTGACCATAAATGTGAATATGATCAGTGACATTATCATCTCAAAAAAAGCTTAAATTGTTTTAGAAGAGGGAAGAAATAAAAATCCTTCCAAACAGCTTTTGACAACTCATTTTTTTAACCTTTCCCTAGAGGTTAGCATTTTAAAGGCATGACAACATTACTGAAAGAAGCCTTATTGCAATTACGGGAACATGGTTGGTTAAAGGTGTCCTGCAATATGCAGGACAGCATGCATACAGCATGACATCTATGGGGGG
>Ga0065711_1031673_pt1 | contig 29030 bp, 4 predicted proteins | sample Hoacrofraction12_FD_59098 | JGI IMG/M metagenome (GOLD analysis project Ga0065711, IMG submission 59098) | Hoatzin crop microbial communities from Cojedes, Venezuela - Epithelial fraction 12 v2 (version 2) | ecosystem: Host-associated > Birds > Digestive system > Esophagus > Crop | place... | reverse complement strand
CCGTCACCCTCAGAGGGAAGAAGTTCCTCCTCATGTTCAGACGGAACTTCCTGTGCCTCAGTTTGTGCCCATTGCCCCTTGTCCTGTCACTGGGCACCACTGAAAAGAGTCTGGCCCCATCCTCCTGACATCCGTCCTTAAGATATTTGTAAGCATAAGTTTTGTCACGTCTTCAGTATATAAACCAGCTTTCAGATGCCTAGATCATTTTCTAACACCTAACTTTAAACAAGAAAAGGAGAACTTGGTAGAAAATAAGGTAGACAGATCACTAGGGAGTGTAACATAAGAGAGAAAATAGGGTCCTGTAGGAACTTTCGAGAATGCCTATGTGTCTCTCTCTCTATAACAGAATTCTTAGCAGCTAAGCCTAAATTTTGTATAAAGCACAGATGTAAAGACAGATTGCAAGTACAACTGAATTTACTGCTTCTCAAGATGAGCTGTTTCAATGACTCATGACATATATATATTTAACGACATACGTGTCATATAATTAGCAAATAAAATAGTCTAGCTCACCTCTATTAAAAATAAAAATAATTTGTTTAATATTCTAGAAATTCCATTTTTCTTTCAATTTTTTTTTAAAACAAGTAGCTTGGGAATTAGTGTTGGTTTGATGAGTATACACCCTGCCTAGGCACCATATCTTGGAAACAGTTTATTTGCTGCTGATTGAGTACGTCCTACTGCAACAAATATTATACCCAGCTTCAAAGATTTGTATTATGAAAAAGACTGAAAAAGCTCAATGTCTGCTCACTGGATGCAAGGGAACTTCAAAGCATTCCATGCAAGGCTTATAAAGTTACGGAAATTAAATCAAATCCAAGGCTAACCCTAACATTTAAAGATGAAGAAACAGACATTAAAGAGATTGTTCTCCCAAAAAATAAAGAATTAGAGAACAAAATAATTGTTTATAGATTTTAAAAATCCCATTTCACAAAGGGTAATAAACCTGATATATTTATCTAAAAAGAGGAACTACCACAATTACGAGCTCTAGCAAGGATGAGATGGCTGCTGGAAGAAAAAGTATTAGACATGGGGAGTCAAAGAAAAAAGCCAGAAAGACTGTTTAAGGGTGAGGGAAAATCGCCAGTGACAGCAGGTAAAACAGAAAGCCGTTTCTTACCTGCATGTACTTTTATCCAGGCTCCAAAAGTAAAAGCATAGGTTGTTTTGTATTTGTGTTTGTTCAAATACTTGGATTTGCTGATTTTGTTGCTGATGTGGATAATAGCTTTAATTCAGTTTACTTCTAACCTGCTCCAGTATAATCAGTAGAGGTGGCATCTGTATAAAACAGAAGTAACACAGAACAGTTGTCAGCTTATTGCCTCTTCCCTCTCTGCCTTCCTTATTAGCTGTAGCATCATTGGCAAACAAGACCACAATTGGTAAACAAGTTTTATTACAAACTAGCAAAGAGCTTAAAATTGTGGTTCGCTTTAACCATGTAAGATCTCCCCTTTACTTCAATGCTTCTTTGTGCTTTGATTGCAGGCTTAATTATTGACACTTTGAATACTTGATCAGTTTATCTAAATGAATTGCAGCCTTCCACATTTCAGAATAATCAATTAGTTTTAGGTATTCCTTCTACATATTTAATCTTTTATTTAAGTCTCATAGCACTGTTTTTGGAGCCCAATGGATATGTGAGTCTTCAAACAGGTGAGTAACAAGTGACAGCTAGAGAAAACACAGAATATATTGCTGGTGTGGACTTTTGGATGGACAATTACACTGGCTTGCATTTGTGAGATTTGCACTCATTTTCATTAACAAAGTGTCAGTTGTCAGAATACTGTCAAATAATACACAATAAGGTACACAGAATAATAGCATAGCAACTCACTCCATTTATTCATTAAAATATTTATAAGATATTTTTTGTTATCTGATGAGCTCTGATAAGTCATGAAAAGCAAGAATTAGGATGAAAATTGTAAGGGTAGTCAGCTAACACACACATAAATTAGCGATTAACATCTTTTAAAAAACTTTTCCATGAGTATTACCTAGGATAAAATACTGCATTCACTGGTTGTATTGTAGCGTTTGTATTCATATTATTAGTGTATTCTTGCTCTAAAGTTACTTGTAGGATTTTTTTTTACTGTAAATAGCAAGTTTTGAATAAGCATTGGGGTAGGCTTTAGCTTATGCTTATATGAATATTTATATTGCTAAACCAATTTCTTTCGGCTTACTTGAACATGGCAAAGGACAGGAAAGGATATCTTCAGTCAAGTCCTATTCTCTGCTCTCACTACCATATGTTCTGCAGTTCCTTATATATATATATATGGACATATATATATCAGCTTCAGTTTTAAAGGTGATTACGTTATGCATCTCTTCTAGTTATGGATGCCAAATTTGCACAGGAGTCTTCAGTTAGATTTTTGCTATATTTCCCTTTCTGTACTTCATTTTCACCCTAGACAATGGGAGTTGTCCTGGTATAATGGCATTCATCCCATTTAACTTCAGACATCTGTAATACCATGTCTGTCCACATCTGAACTAGCTGCACCGGGTCCTGTTACAGCCAGTAGAGATCCAGTTAATACAGAGGAGTTTAAGAAACTGATTATCTGTCCAAAGCAGGCATATACTGAAGGATGAATCAAACCATAAATGTGATTAACTACACTAAACACCTGCTCCTTGATCTTGGAGGAAGCCTGAAGTATCTTTCTCAAATGCACACTCCCTCATTTCAGCAGATAAACCCACCATTTTTGTCTATCGTGTGCTTTTAATGAAAGTACCTGCTCAGCATAATTGCTTACCTTTGCAGATCTAAATTAAGTTAGGCTGAACTTAAAATACTTTTACTTGATCTCTACCTATAGTCTGCCACTTTTACACTTTTTCCCCTAGATGCCTGATCATCTGAACATTGAACAACAGTACGCTAGGAAACATTTCTGATGTACAGGCAAGCAGCATAAAAGAGAGTTTCATGTCCAGAAAAAAAAAAAAAAGCCATAGTCAACCCCACCCAACACAAGAATGGCAGTAAAAGTTTTGGAGATGCATTTTTACAACATTATTCAGGTATTCAGAAATTCATGCTTTCTAGTAAATTGAAATACTCAATTTAGACAATATTTGCATAAGGGCTATTTTAAATTGGCATTTGTTCTGGGGTAGGTACATCAGGTGTATTGTAATGAAAATCTTCCATGAGCTCTCAGTCATCAAGCCTGTAGCGATAATTTTCAGGACAGAGAAGGGTAAAATATCAATTTATAAGAATAAGAGAGAGATGAGGGCAATAATACAATAATTCCAGTATTCTAGAAACAACAGTTTTCTATCCAAAATTTTTCACCTGACATTAAGTAGCAACAGCTGATGATTTCTCAGTGTAATGATGCAAAGTTTTATACTGCACCATAGAAGTCTGTGGGAGCTCTCCTGAGAATCAGAAGCAGCTCTGTATCTTCCACAATATTCTGGTATTAACTTGAAGCTCAGTGTGGAATTTTGACTCACAAGACACTGGCTATATTTATCTGTGAAAGAAGCAATAAAACTCTTATTGCAGATGACAGAATTCTGCATGTGTTACAAAAGAACATTTTGCAAATAGAAAAAAAAAAAACAACAAACTAGCAAGGGTCCTACAAATAAATCAATTATTTTTTCTCTTCAAAATGAAATCATGTCTTAGTACTCTATTTTCCCTTGCTTTATTTTCGCTTTATGCTAACAGATAGTGCATTTCTAAACCAATTACTGCAGAAAAGGGAAGAAAGAAAGGCAAGGAAAAGAAATTATCCCTCAATTTAAAACAATTAGCTGTGAGCCAACTGTGTATTTCCAAATAAATGCTTGCTTGGGAGTAAATTCTGAGCCACATATGAAGAAACTACCTTACAGCAGCTACAGTGCATGTATTTTAAGATAATAAATAATCAGGAGAAGATAAGGTTTTGTATTAAGAACTTCCATTGGCTTTAAGGGCTTAGCAGTGTGGTGCTATAAAGAAGATGAGATTAAGAAAAACAAAAGAAAAATAATTTATTTTTCACCAGTAGTTTTATTGGAATAGCTGAATGAAAAAATACATATTTCCTCTTGGGAAGAAAATTCATCTGTAAGCAATATCTGATTGACACCATGTGTGGACATAAACTGTTTCTACAAATCTTCAACCAGAAGAATTTTCTTCACTGTTACCAGCCAAACAGGCATTTCTTAAAGACTCAAATTAAAATTATTGTCTCATCTCAAAGTATGGGTTATCCTTCACTCTCTCACCTGTGAAACATACTTTACTAGATTAGATAGATACATCAGATATATCAGATAGATACATAGATAGATGGATATCTTAGCAGCCACTAATGTAGAGGAGAATAAAGCACATAACTAGAGGAATTCTCTACCTATTAGTAAATCAGTGAAAGAGAGGTAGAGTTCAGCTCTTTATGATGATGAGATGAAAGAGATTATGAGATTTTTTATAGCTGAGCTGAACTTCACCTATCTGAATATGAATCCTCCTAGGTTTGTTTGTCATGTACTAGTTCTAACATTAGCAATATTGTATTTTGTAACATGAAGAATACACTACTGATAGATTTAGTTATTAACATTCACTGTAAAATTACTTTGTCTAAAGTCAGGACATTTACTAATTTCATTTGGTTTGAATTCTCTAGCAGTCACAAGAATTCATCCATACAACAGATGAGGTTACCCACAAACTGTTAATTTGATATTGAATTTAATCTCCAGCATATAAGAGTGTGTGTGCATGCTTTCTTCTTCCCAGGTTGGTTAATTTAATAGATATTTCCAAAATACCTTACAAAAACAGAAAGGAATTGCCTGAGAGCTTGGTTATAATTTATAAATAATTTATCTGTAATGTAAGACTCTGGGAGAAAAGAATTTTGAGTCCCTATAGACTGGTAACAAAGGCCAGATGTGCTGAGCCACCCAAGCAGATGCAAAGATCTCCAAACCTCAAAACTGTGGACAGTCCAGGCATTACATACTTCCTGTTTTGACATTTTCTGCCAAATTTCTTACTTGGATCATGAGATCTCTTCCATCAAAAGTTACTAAAAAGAAATATTTTCTTTATATTATGTATTAGAACTGAAGCAGGGAACATGACAATGATGACCTTACAATTGTATAACCTCCTCCAAACATTTTTGTCACAAGAAAATACACTTAACAAATCACATCAATATAATTCATGCACTGAATATTATATAAACCACAAAACCAAAACAAAGTTAGCAACGTAGACATTTTTTTCTCATTTTTCTTGGAAAATTACAGTTCTTCCATTAGTACCTTGCTCTTTTAAACAAAAGGAAACATTAATTTTGCTACACTCTCAATGACTTTAAGCATTTATAAATGGGAACTTCATAGTCTTATTCCAATGTAAAATAATTCGAGATCCTCTGAAATGGAAAGACTAGCAAACAGTCACACACAATTAGACTTTATAATTTTCTAAGGATTTCCATCTGAGAAAGCTTTGCTTTACAAATTATTATACACTTATCTACACTTATCATGGTTATGGATAGGAGTTATGAAATTGTATCATTATGAAAAATGAAACATTATTTTATTGAGCTATACAAAGAGCTGTACTTTCTGCTTAAGTCAGTATAAAATACCCTTCTATATGTATATATAACAACTGTCGACACAAATCAATGAAGTCTAACTTCAGTATAACTGAACCTACTCAAAAAAAGAAAACAACCCTAAATGCTTGTACTGCAGACAGGTCAATGAGTAAAGTCTTCTATTTTCAGAAAACCGACACAAACTCTCTTGAGGAAAAAGAAAAAAAATACAGATGATGCAGTACTGTTATTATATGTACTCATGAGCACCAGCAAAATTACAAAATGTTAATGCTCCTAAAGTGTCAGAGTAATCCCATGGCACTGCATGGTTACCTGCGTCCCTCAGTTAGGGCACAGAAGCCCTTACATTTCTCTAAGATTTCTGCAGCATAAAGTTTTTCCAATTTCTTTGAATCCTTTCAGTCTTCTAAAATCTCCATACTCAATTTTGCAAATACCAAGTTTACCTCCAAACTGATCTAAATAAAACTAGTTGTCATTTAAATAGTTTTATATTTACTTTAATATTTTACTTATATTTTTGCCTATAATGCCAAGAGAGCCTTCTTTGCTTTTCAGTAAGTATATAAAAACATTTTTTCTTGTTTCCCTTTATATAGTATCCCAAGCAACATAGGTTACTCTAAAGCCTAAAGCAAACGTGGAAGGCCAAAGGGAGCACCGTTCTTGGAAATCAGCCTTGAAGTTCATCAACATAGTGATCATTATTACTTGTTTCAGGGACATTTTAAAAACAGTGACTGATGCTGAAGCATAATTTTATTAAGTAAAGAATGCATTCAAAGCACAATAACTAATAATAGTTTGTTTAATGCATGTTTTTAAAGACATCAGATTTGCTCATCTGTTGGAAATACTCATTCACTTGTAGATGAATAGTGGGGTGTATTTCATATTTTATACTTCCCTCATATTATTAGAGGCTGAGAACAGAAAGTTGCTTTAGGCAAGTTTCTTTAACCAGTGACAAATCTGCTACAATAAAATATGTATGTCCTCTGGAAATCTTAGAAAGAGGAGATGTTTTTTTCCTAGATCTACACTAGGAAATTACAAGAGAATATGAAAAGTCAAGTGTTTTCCTCAAAGCTGCACCTTTGACTTCTTCACATATTTAAAACTCTCATTTCCATATGTTCCCTGACTTCTGCTATGATGACAAAAGGAATAACAGCTGGCTTTCGGTTTTTCACTGCTGATTCAGCATTTTATTGGCCAACTTTTCATCCATGTTCTGGCCAATAACAAAATTCATGACTCTAACATTGGTACATCCATATTTTTAATGGCCTGTAATTGTCCAAATTAAATGCGAATGTGTTGACAATTCTAGAGCCAATTCTCACCTCAGAAAACTCCAGTGAAGTGGATAAGGGCATAAGAAACAGAAAAGTTCAGTCTTTTCTGTCTGCACTTTAAAGGCTTCCTCTAAATTAAATACACAACATTTTTTAAAAAAACCCAGTGCTATTGGAAACTGACCTAAATCCTTTAAGGATACAGACATAACTAACTGAAAAAAGTCTTTTTTAACAGTAATTATTTGAAGATGTCTCTTTTCGGTCAATGGGATTTTCATCTGTGAGGTTACAAATTATGACATTAGAGCTGAAAAATAATGCTTCTATCCTAATCATAGTCTATGTTTTCTCCTACATGAAAGTAAAGTTATTCCTGGGATTCAATAATAAAGTCTGAAAAGCCTTAATTTCATTGATATTAAAAAAATTTCCTTTTGATGATAACAGGCTAATTTTAAAAAACTATTTATCAACAACAAATTTAAAAGGTCTAAAAATTCCAGTAGACTCAAAACAGAAATAATCACTTTTTTGTTACTGGAATGTTAAAGTTTGATTTTGTTTTGGGTTTATATTAAATTTTAGTAAGTGATGGAATTTTCTGAGACATAGGAATTTAATTTCCCAGTGACCTCAAGCAAGGATATAAAACTCCCTCCAGTGGTCTAATGTTTTTGGGATGCTGAGTCAGCGCTAATATATTACGTAGTCAGTCTGAAATTCACAGTATCCACTATTTTAATTCTTTGTAACTACTGACGGATATAGATACTGTAGATAAATATATGTTACCTTGCATGTCTAGAGTTGCCATTGTTAATCGCCTGGTCTATGAAGACCTATTTCATAAACAATGCAAACTGAACATCAAGAACACATTCAAATGCTGTCTTTATTGAAACCCTTAAAGAGGTGCATCAAGGGGAGGAATGCACCATGGCACTGAGGTACCCAACTACAATTTATTTTGGTAGGAATTAGTCACTTGGATGTCTTTGTGGATCTAGGTCTAAATTCATACATGTGTGCTGTTCCTGAAGTATATCTCATTCCCCAGCAATGTGGGTACATGAAAATTATGCTACTTACGCTAGAATTTATAGCACAATAACCATGCTCTGTGTGACCACATGGCACTCTGGAACAAAACCACAACACCTTCCATGTATATGTACAAGACTCAATACCATCTCCTTTTCTTGGGCTGAAATCGACCTTTCTATGGCATTCTCCTCACCACCCAGTTTCTTAGATTAATATAAAGTTATTGAGTGGTCTTGTGTCTTAGTATGCAGCCCAACTTCCAACTGTGAGATAGGTTTAGTATCCAAGTAGACAATACACGTTACTAAATAGTCAGGAGCTTGTTTCATCCTGCTCTGCCAGAGGTTCCCTGCCAGCTGCAGAGAGGCAGCACTTGCACACCTTGGACCTGTGGGGACAGCAGACCACTACCACTTTACAGACTCAGCAATGCAAAATGACTTGTAACAGCATCTTAGCACTCTGCAAATACTCTGCACAGACAGATAATAAAAAATGCCCTTTGCATTCAGAGGAAGTAAATTAAAAGTCCCCTGGCAGATTTTGAAGGGACTGAAAACTAAACCACTTGGCCATATTTTACCACAAGGTCACGTATACCTTTGTGTAGCAGGGAGTTCAGAGATCGCTGCAGTCAACCAGTGCTTGCTAACTCTAAAGTGCCCACAATTCTGTGTGTTTCTGAACTCCATGTGATTGCAGGTTAAGTTGAAGAATGACAACAATTCTGAAGGCAAAAAGAGCCCATCATGTTGTCAAATTTAAGTAGATAAGTGATGATGTGAAAAAACATTAAAATGACACCACATTTTCTTTCCTTTTAGACCAGAATTGCATATATCATTTTTTCACTGCTGAGATAAAACTAAGTAACAATATGGGACAGGCCTTTTTCAGGCTTTTTGACAAAAAGGAGCTTACCTGTTGAGGCAAATGATAGTCTGTGTATTCTCTTTGTGTTACCAGACAAATATTCTCTTTCCAGGCTAAAAGCAGCTAGCCTGAGAGACATAATTACAAGCACTGATATCACTAAATCCAGAGGCCATTAGGTTTGGCAACTCCCTGTTTGCAGTGACCCATATCTAAACATGTCTTGCAGCAACTCATTAGGAAAAAATGCCTCCTGGTAACAGCAGTCCTTCATGGTACACCTAGGAGGAAGGTGGCCAAAGACATTGACTCCACAAACCTGATTGTTATTGAACAATCTTTTGAAAGTTAAATAAGCATTCTTCACTTTACTTTTAATTTTATATGCATTAAAGTGATATGTAGTAAAGTCCTCTGAGATCAGCTGAAGAAACTCACTGCACAGAAGTATTTTAAAATGTATACATTTCTAAAAGTTATCCTACTTAGCATTGGTAACCCACATTAAACAAAGGTTACTGCAAAATGAGACACCATTCTTACCAGTTGTCTTTCCTTCAGAGCTGTTATATCATGGTAACTGTTCTTCTATTTCTCTTTCACCTTATTCTCTGACAGCATCTCTAACTTGCAACACTGTTCACTTATGTCAAAAAGAAAGGAAAAAACCCTATGCTGACCCTGGCTTTGCTAATGCATATGAAATAAAATAACTTTCTGCCAAAGCAAATGAGGTGGTTTTTTTTCCTCTTTTCTATTCTCCAAGTAGCTCTTCCAAAAACTATTATTTTAAGACAGACAGATTTTTAGATGAGTGCACTTTGCATTCATTTAACACACCAAATAATGAAGAGATTTGCTTAAAGCTGAGAGAATATTAAAAGCTTTTAGTATATCCTTGCAAGAGGCTTCAAACCCATTGGGTATACTATTATGATCACTGTTCACTCAGCAGTCACCGTCTTCAGCTCATGAATAAAGTAATGCCCTGAAATATTCTCAAGAGCCTCATTGCATTTCTGGCCATGAAGTATACAGTACTTATCCCGATGCCTCCCATCTCTCATCTTTTAAGGATCTTAATAAATGTCTTGAAGAATCAGGATGAACTGCACTGCTTTCCAGTGAAAGAAAAAGGAACAAAATGTAATAGCTAGTGTGATAGGTATGCGTTTCTTGGTATGTTAAACGTGTTTGCATTAATAGTGCCAGGTGTTGGAGGCAAGATGTATGAAAGTCAAGCATGCTTGGTTTGAGATATTAGAGACTAGGAAAGAAATGAAGTGTATTGCCATTCATCTGATATTGAACTGACTGCCACAATGACTTTATAATAGATGTTTGTCAAAAAACCAAACTAAACCAGCCTGCTGGAGTACCTTAGGAGTCATTGTCATATAGCTGACCTGAGACCAAATCCAATATCGTATTCAAGAGCTTAAAAGTTAACTTGCATCAGGATTAAATTTCTTCATCCCTATGATGACACCCAGAGCCTGAAGTTAATTTCTAAAAACCAAGGCTAATCTCCTGTAAATCATGCAATGTGTAAATTCAGAACTTACTTGTCCTCGCTTTCCTCTTTACTAATGGGACTAGACAGGTACCTACAAAGGACAATTTAGTCCCGCTAGGATCTGAATCACATTGTAAAAGCACATATTCCTCTCTGCTGCGTACAGGCAATACCTAGATGGATAGGGAATGTCATGTAAATGTTATATACAACACATCTTGACCTGGAAATCAGTATGTATGGATAAAGGAGTTTATGTCTACTAGTTGCTTTTCTGAGCCGGGACTTACCTATAAATTCCAAAACAAAGCAAAAAAAGTAGCTGGCAGAAAACACCGCATGTTGTGGTTTAGCCTAAGTTGGCAACAAAGAACCACACAGTCACTCTCACTCCTCACCTCTTCCCATCAGAATGGGGAGAAGAATCAGAAGGAAAACGCAAAACTCGTGGGTTGGGATAAAAACAGTTTAAGAGAATGGCAAAGGGAGAAGAAAATAACAACAATAATACTGGTAAAATGAATATACAGCATGCAATGTCCTCACCATCCAATGTTCAGCTTGCTCCTGAGTAACAAACCCCTTCCTTCAGCCAGCTCCCCACTGAAATACTGCGCATGACATGACGTGGGATAGAATATCCTGTTTGATTGGCTCGTTTGCGTCAGCCCAACCAATTTTCACAACCATTGTGAAAATTAACTCTATCACAATTGAACCCAGGACACCACAGAGGAAAGTAAATTAAATTCTGCTGCCCTTAAGGCTGAACAACATAATCTGTGCATTAGGAAAGAGTATTGTGTTAACATAGCACTTAGCAGCAGCTGATAGTAGCAGTAAGTTTTTTGTGGATGAAAAGGCAAGAGGTAATTCAGATCTTGTCCCATGGAAGAAGGTGGATCAGCAGAGGAATGGTGACATTCAATGATGAAAACTATTTTTCAAACTTGTTTTTGTCCTTCTTTCTGGAGAAACTTTGAAATTGTATTGGCTTTTTTGTCAGCTTAAAACAGAAGTATGAAAAAATATTCAGCCTACGTGTTAAATGTTTTAATGAGAATGTAACTCCTTCCTCTAAAGAAAAAGAAAATAAAATCCTATTACCTTCACCCACCAGTCTTTTATTTGTAAGAAGACTTGGCAGAGTTTTTAAACAAAGTCATCATTATGTTCAGAGTTCACATTATTAAAAAAAGCATAAAGGACATAGAAAGACAAGAGTAAATGCCATTTTTACTGTGACAGCCTTCTACAGGAAAAGAGTTGGTCTCAGACTTCTACCAGTCAATATTCGTTCATGAAGTAAGGATTGTTTCAAAGTGCCATTATGGTCATAATGCTTTAAAATACACTGAAAATCACTACAGCATTTAACACAATGAATATGAAGTTTTTATGCAGTCCAACACTGTTCTGTTTTTAGGACAAGTTGAACTGTTATGATCACACTATCATTTCTAGTTGGCAGGATGATCTATAGATGAAAATATTTCAACTATGTATAACATCACATTAATATATGCACTATTTCACCACTAAAGAATTTTTTTTTTTTAATATTGCTCTGCTGTTCCCATATCCTTCTTTTTTGTTTTTTTTTTTTTATATGTCTCTGGTCCAGTTAAGCATGGTGGGTAAACCAAAATGTACTGAAGAGCCCACTGTTTACCCTTTCTCATTTTATTGAAGTGATAACTGTAAATGCAACAAATGTAACATGTAGGGGATGTTATCACTTCAGGTGGTCAGAAACAAGTCTTGGTTCTTTGTGAATATTGGGACAGTTGCAAGACAAGGGACTCCTGAATAACCCCTTTAGGCGCTTGGGCCTTGGGAGAACAGGTATGCAAACTACAGAGATAAGGAGGCTGCAGGATAATCTGAAGACCCCTGCCGAGAGATGCCAAACAAACATGTGTGACGGACATTACCATATATTAATGAATTCTCGGAAAAGCCATTACTATGAAAAAAATTTCTTGGAAATGTAATAAATATGTATGTTAACATAGCATAAATACCTAGTAACTGTGTCTCTTCGGTGCACACGTTTGGAGGAGAGATCCCCCGTGTGCCCGGCGCCGCAATAAAGAATACCTGCTTAATAGTCTGCCGATTATTGAATCTTCAATTCTGGCTTTTCCCGGCATCGGAAGCATTGTCAGAGTATTGGGAGGTCCCACATATTTACACTGAATAAGAAAGTCCAGTGTGGTTGTCATCCTATGCAATGGTAAAAGACTTCCATTGAAATGATTAATTCAAACAAATATTTCACTCAGATATCAAGATATATTAATAAGCGATTTTTAGATTAAATTCTCTGCCCCGGTTAGCTTAATAGTCAGTTCATATTTATACTCACTGCAGCAAAAATTGTTCCATTTATAATTCTGCAAATTCATGAACATTTATGCTTCAAGAAGTTTTCAGAAAATCAGATCACACTAATAAGTAAGGCACAGTTCCTTGGTTTAGCCAGTTATGGTCTAGTTTCTCCATCAAATGATCATAATAACCTAATTCTCTTCACAAGAGAAAATCACAGCCACTTCATCTTTCTTCATGTAGGTTTTTCTCTAAGGAATACTGTGTTTGTCATTTATACAAAACACATGCTTCTTGTAATCGAGTAATATGATGAGAATTACTAAAAATATATCTCCCGTCCTAAAATTATTGAATATAACACAAGCTGAACAGGCATATTCTGTAAACATTATAAAGCATTCATATAGCCATCACCATTTCAGCTACTATCTACATGTAAATATCTTCAACTTGCTAACAAGTGTTTCGTAATTTCAAGCTCCTATAATATATTTTGCTGTTATTTTTGAAGCATTATGAATAGCCCTACAATCACTATAAAAATATCTACGATAGTGGGAAGTTTGCTTTCAAAGCTCATTATAAGTTTATGAAAAAATATATTAGTCATATAATATTTCAGTTTTATTTTTGAAGCAATACCATCAACTTGAAAAAATAAATCAGAATTTTATCTATATTTCTCTAGAACTTCGTAATGTTATAAAGAGCTCCAAAGAGAACTGTGATTGACTGAGTTTGAAGGAGGATCAGTTCACTTCAGCTAGTATAAATCCATGAATCCTATCAGCCTGAACTTGGTGACGGGCAAGATTATGGCATGATTCTTCCTGAGTGCGCTCACAGGGCATGTGAAGCACAACCAGGGGATGAGGCCCAGCCAGCATGGGTTCATGAAAGGCAGGTCCTGCTTGACCAACCTGATCTCCTTCTATGACCAGGTGACCCACCTAGTGGATGAAGGAAAGGCTGTGGAAATCATCTACGTAGACTTCAGTAAGGCCTTTAACACTGTTCCCCACAGAATACTCCTGGAGAAACTAGCTGCCCATGGTTTGGATGGGTGTACTCTTGGCTGGATAAAGAACTGGCTGAAAGGCCAAGTGCAGAGAGTGGCAGTGAATGGAGTTAAATCCAGCTGGCAGTTGGTCACGAGTGGCGTTTCCCAGGGCTCAGTTTTGGGTCCGGTCTTGTTTAACATCTTTATCAACGATCTGGATGAGGGGATTGAGTGCTCCCTCAGTAAGTTTGAAGATGACACCAAGCTGGGTGGGAGTGTCAATCTGCGTGAGGGTAGGAAGGCTTTACAGAGGGATCTGGACAGACTGGGTTGATGTGCTGAGGCCAGCTGTATGAGGTTCAACAAGGCCATATGCCAGGTCCTGCACTTGGGTCACAACAACCCCATGCAATGCTACAGCCTTGGGGAAGAGTGGCTGGAAAGCTGTCCGGCAGAAAAGGATCCTGGGGTCTTGGTTGACAGCTGGCTGAGCATGAGCCAGCAGTGTGCCCAGGTGGCCAAGAAGGCCAACGGCATCCTGGCTTTTATCAGGAATAGTGTGGCCAGCAGGAGTAGGGAGGTGATCATGTCCCTGTACTCGGCACTGGTGAGGCTGCACCTTGAGTACTGTGTTGAATTTTGGGCCCCTCACTACAAGAAAGACATGGAGTTGCTGGAGTGCATCCAGAGAAGGGCAAGGAAGCTGATGAAGGGTCTAGAGCTCAAGTCTTATAAGGAACAGCTGAGGGACCTGGGGCTGTTTAGTCTGGAGAAGAGGAGGCTGAGGGGGAACCTTATTTCTCTCCACAACTACCTGAAAGGAGTCCGTAGTGAGGCAGGTGTTGGTCTCTTCTCCCAGGTAACTAGTGATAGGACAATAGGTAATGACCTCAAGTTGCATCAGGGGAGGTTTAGATTAGATATTAGGAAAAATTTCTTTACTGAAAGGGTGTCAGGCATTGGAATAGGCTGCCCAGGGAGGTGGTTGAGTACCTGTCCCTGGAGGTGTTTAAAAAATGTGTAGATATGGCACTTCGAGATATGGTTTATTAGGCATGGTGGTGTTGGGTAGATGGCTGTACTTGATGACCTTAGAGGTCTTTTCCAACCTATGATTCTATGAAATTGTGGATAGTTAGGGCCTGGCGGTCGGAAGATGTCATGCTGTACGGAAAGGTAGGCCCCCCCTCCTCTCCTGATAACCAGTAGCGTCTAGCCCATGGTGTAAGCAGACGGAAGTGACGCTGTAAACCTAAGCTACATAATACTGTGCTACTCATCAATAAACACCATTTGCTGTCCACCACGTTGGTGTCTGCGAGCTGATGGCCCGAGTGGCCAGGGGGTAGGTCGCCGTGCCGTAGGTCACCGTGCCGTTCCTGAACCAGGTCGCCACGCCAACAAAGGCAACAGAAATAATATCAGTTGGCTCATTTTATCATCTTGTGTGTGTTTACACTGCAGACTTAATAGCACCTTATGCTATTGTTTACAGCCTGATGTTACTCCACTTTTAGGCCATATGACACTAATTCCATACATTGCTATTCATCAAGCCTACGAGAGAATATATGCCAAAGCCAACAGCAGCAAAGCTGGCAATGGTGAGACACTAGGCAAATGTTTTGACATATGGAGAAACAACAGAAGAATGAACAGGTACAATTAGCTTTACTCAGTCCATCTTCCAGGAATATCCTCAGAGAAACAGAAAATATTCAGTGAATCTTTAGATATGAGGCATACACATCATCAACGCACGCTATTGAAAAGACATGCTGTTTCTTTTTGAAAGGGTTTTAAATTGTACATGTTTTCTTTATTACTACTACTGGAATCATTGCAGCATGAAGTGCTTTTGGTCTGTTTACATATTCTTCATATAGCTGAGCGCACCCAAGTAACTTCTCAGCAGCCAGTCTGTCTATGCAGGTGGAAGCGATACGAGGAAATGGCCAATGGGAGCGAGGTACAGCTCATTACTTGTGTGAGTGCTCCAGAAATCACACCTTCACAGATGGCATGGAGAGGAAGCAATTTCTTATGACCTCTGAGGTAGAGCAAACAATTTCAGTCATGTTAACAGCTTTTTAAAAAAAAAAAAAAAAATTACAGGTTTGGTTTAGCTATTTGGCTGAAAGAGAAACTAATCTAAATGTTTTGGTCCTCAGGACACCAAGGAGGTATTCCCGCATATGAGAACAGGATAAAGATACAGAGCTAATATAACAAAACTGTTTCTCATAACTTTTGACATCTCTTATTTTTCTCCAACACTGTTTGCTTGTTGTGCTTTTACTTTACTACTGTATCAATTCACAGTATCTTGAATACTTTCTGTTACTCCCCTCCATCTCATAAAGAAGATAGTAGAATTGAAGGAAGTTTAAAGCAGAAAAATACTGACAGACAAAAAAACCCCAAACAAACAAACAAAAAACCAGGGCAGATTCTTTCTTTGTAAGCTAGGATTCCCTTTTTAAAATTAAATAACTGAAGGAGATAAGGTACAGGTCTTCAAAATCATGAACGACATGAGATAATAGATAGTGATCAACTGTTTGTATTCTCCTGCAAGGCAGGAACAATGGAGCACTGGATGAATCTAATAGGAAGCAATTTCCAAAGGAAACGGTTCTCCATATAACAGGTCCTTGAGCTGTCTAGCTCATTTCCAAAAAACGTGGTGGGAGCTAAATGTCTATTTTTGTAACACATGGCAAGAACATTTGCTTCATTAAGGGATTTTGAGCATACTAGTCCTGCTAGAGCTCAGAGAGCCCTAGAACCAGAAGTGGTTGGAGTCTAGAAAACATTGAATGGATGTATCATCTGTGACTGCTGTGCTTTTCTACTCTTCTTTAGGCATCTACTTTTTTCCCCTCTGAGGGCAAAGAGACTGGGCTGGTTTTTGTGGTGGTTTGGGGTTTTTGGTTTTTTTTGTCTGATCTAGGCTATGTGGCTATTCTTACAGTTTTTGTTTTCTCTTTGTTTTTCAATAAAAAGGAAGAAGGCACAACCCATTATTGTTTGGGTTTTCCTATCTTTCTCTAATAAGGGTGTAATTTAGAGCTAGTCTGATACCCAGTTACCTATGGCTCATTTTAGAGAGCCCTAAAAAAATGATTTAATGGAAAAATGAAATATTGCATCTTCAAAAAAAATCTCTCAAAGAACCATTCTGGTCATTTTACAGGAGCTAGGGAGTACAATTGGCTTGAACAAAGTTCTGTTTTTTTGGTTTAGAGGTGTGATTCATGATTTTGAGTAGCAGTGAGGTGGAAGGATTCGTATCCACTCTTTTAAAATTAGTTCACTAAAATTGATCATTCCAGATATATAAAAAAAGAAGAGTATTTCCTTAATGAAATAAACCTGCAAATTGCTTTCCTTCATAAACTTAAGAGGTTTTGTTCTACAAGTCAAGACTGTGTAGTTCAGTACATAGCAGGATCAGGGCTCCCACGTAATATAGATGGACTGGAATTGGCTTTTTAGAGAGAGAATAAACTTGAAAGGTAAGAAAGGTTTTATAATGAGATACATCAGAGGAGAGAGAACATCGTAGTTTACTGATATAGTTGAAGCTGTAAGAGATGAAAGTCCTGTGCAGGATATCCATCCTTCACTGTTACTCCGGCAATAATTACAGTCTTTGACATGATGGAATTAAGCCAGAAGGGGAAGGAAATAGGACTGTCTCAAATTCCAGTAGTCTGTGTGTCTAATTTCAAGTATGAAAAATACTTAAAGTTTTTAAAAAATGTTTAATTGAAGATTCAAATAACAACTAGAATAAATGCTCAGTAAGACCCCAGTTTCTATTTAATAATTTTGGTTGGTTCAAAATATATTGTGGGTTTAATTCTATGAATTGCTTATCTAAAGGATTTTTCACTTTAACGTGCTTTCCAAAAACTCAGCAAAGCTTTCCAGTGGACATATTATCAAGGCTAATGAATTATAATAGCAACTGTTCAGCACCAAGAAACATGGTTTAGTAAATAAGTCAAGATTTCCATGTTAGATGAAATCTAGCTAATGAGGTTTAGAATTCATTTAGGTTTCAGAAATATTTCTGAATTTAATAGGCTCCATGGACTACAAACGATACATTTGCTTTGCCCTTATCAGCCTCATCCTGAAGGTCTGAGGGAAGACCTACTTGCAGTGATTTCTCTAGGATTGTTCACATGCTTCACTCCAACTTCTTTGCAGCCTGGGCCTCAGATTTCTGTATTGCTCCTGATAAAAAGAACACGCGTATGAAATCCTATGCATGTTACAGAAGTACATAGTTGGCCATAGGATGGTGTTTGCTAATCATAGCACTCCTGTTTTCACTGTTTTGCTCCTTATGTCAGAGCCATTGCAATTACTCCGACACACTTGTTAAGAAAAGTAAGCATTTATTATTCCACTGCTGCCTGCCTTTGCAAGTTCTATTTCATCAGTGTGCTGTGAAAGACAAAAAGACCACTCTGCTAAATTGTGGAGATAGATAAACTCAAACCAATATGCCGACAGCTGTTGGGACTGCCTCACTAGACAAGAGAGGCTGTGATGATTAGAGCAGGACCTGAAGTCTCCGAATCCCCTATGCAAGCTGATCTACATGATCTGAATTTGAAATGTAGCTTCTCCATTTCACTGGAATCTCTTTTTACCCTGTACTTGGAGAAAGGAGGCACTTATAATCCCAAGTAACATGAAAAATTATTGTCTGATTTCATATGCTTACCTTCTTTCACCCTATTTATTCCTGATGTTTCACATCTTCTACCCTTCACCTTGGTAACAGCACTCCAAAGCTTGCTTGGATATTTAAAGAAAGAAGTGTCTTTTTGCATAACCAGATTAACTCTTCTTTTAATTCTTCTTCTCCCAAGACTCCAGATTATCTCACTCCAGATTTTCTTCTCTCCCAAGTGGCATCGAAATTGAAGCGAAAACCTGAAAGAAGAAATGAGGAATTAACTTTTCTTTTTAATCACTCTGTAAATATAAAAAATATCCTAATCTCTGGCTCTAGAAAGGTGCTTTGTTCTGGGGTTTTTTTGAAGCTGAAGAGTTACTAAAAAACAGTCAAATTTACTCATGAAATATGAAAATATTACCAAAATATTTTTATGAAGAACAAAAGCATAAATAAAAATACTATATGTCTATAATTTTTTTGAAGATTTTGCCTTACAAGCTATCAGCTATTCTGCAGTAGCAGTCAGCCATGCAAGAAACATATTCTGTGGATTGCACAGGAAGAGGTAACTGAGGAGCATATTGTCATTTAATGTGCTAAAGTATTACTGTCTGTGAAGTAGTCTTCATTTTATTATTACAAAAACTGATGAAAGTACAAAAAGAGATATGTTTTTATAATACCTAAATAACACTAATTGCATATATTTATCTACTAAAACACACACCTGATAAAACTCCATATACAAGCAGCTACATTACTGTGCATTCTCTTCCATTTTATCCACTCTACTCCCATGTTGTTTTTTTTCCCCCCTGCTGAGTGATTTTTTTCAGCTGTTTCTTTTTAGACACCATCATCTAGTTCTAGTAGGAGAGTATGGCAGAATAATCAACTAGAACTATCAGATTTTGTGAGAAGCAGCTGATTTCCTTGAGAACGGCAGCTGATATTTTTCAGTCTAATTGGAGCACAGCAGTGAAATGAAGCTGAATCTGCTTACGGACTACTGAAGTCGTCTCTGTATTAGAAGTGCAAGAGTAAGGCATAAGCCAGATGTTCTCTTAGTAAACAGCTGCACAACTCTATGACATTAAAGTCAGCCAATGATTTGTTATATTTCCTGTATTCCAGAGGTTATTCCCCCACAGAACTTGTTGTAAGGAAGTTTCTGTGAGCTCAACCTGACCCACTTCATTTAAACACACCTGTGGTAGATTACACATTCAAATTGATGCTTTGAATGAACCGGCTGAGCTGACATCCAACTGGTAAGATGCAAGGAACTTCTGGAGGCATCTTCAACATCTCCCATGCGGATGCAAAAGAGGTCATCTTTGTCTGCTGGCACAGCACCATGGCTTTAAATGGATGATCACTCCCACCATTGCCAGGGCTTTGTGAATGGCTTTTGGACCAGACAACTGGGAACCTAGTATGTTAGTAAAGAAACTCCTTTAGAAGTTAAAATAACAAGCTGAACCTTTTCATTCCGAGCAGAAAACTGAACTTGAGTTTTCCCTATGTCTGATAGTCATCTTGGATTTCAGACAGCAGGGAAGCATCCCTCTGCGTCTGAGGTATGCGAATACAATAAAGAAAATGCATACACCAATCCCATGATTCTTCTTCACAGTGGCTCAGAGTCAAAATATGTAAAGATGAAGTAGCCCAGCAGCTAAACTCTAAGAGCTTAGTATCTTTGTTGCATCTACCTTTTAATTCCTAATTTTTTATTCCTCTGAACTTTCTGGACATTCTCAGAGAGGAATGAAATGGAGAGAGAATGCTATCAGGAGGGAAAGGTCACTATCTTGTAGACATATGACATATGTTCTCTGGTAAACTCATAACTTCATCTAATGAAGCTATGTCCTACTGGCTACAGACATCATTTCCCAGTGTTAATGATTACTCGGAACCACCTCTAACCACTACACATATTTCTGCTTGTGCCATAAAGGTGGATGTTTTCTAAATATTAAACTACTAAAATTCCATTTCCGTCTCCATGATGAAGATTTATTCACCGGCTTTCTCCAAGGACTCCAGCCACTGAACCAAGATACTTCTCAGGCTAGAGTAGAAGTTTTCAATAGATTCTTTCTCTTGGATAAACATTAATTCATTTTTTCTTACACATCAGGCACAAAATGAAATAAAGTGCATTACTCTAAGAAGCTTCATCTCTGCAGACCATGGCATTTCTTAGTTACCTGAAAATGAAAATTTCAGTAGAGTATGTGAAAAGTGTATCTGTCCTATCAGTGTAGTCAAATGGGATGAATGTCATACCAAATCATGGAGAAAGTTATATTTGAAGAAAATCATTGTGCTTTTTTCGGCAAGTTAAGAACTGACAACACAGAAAGATGCAGAATGATAACTGAGGGCAAAGAGATGCGACACCAGCCCATGAAAACTTGTGCATGTTGTTAGTTGAGATGATCTGTCTTTCAACCTTCAGTTCTTTGTGTCAACCTCTAAGCCACCTTACACGTTCAGCTTTAGTTATGACATTCAAGAGGAAAACATGTTCTAAAAGGCACAAAAATACCTGTGTCTGGCTTTAATGGCAGGTTCATAGCCTATAGAGAGCCTCCCATTGTTACTGTTAAAGTACAATATATATAATAGGGTACTTTAAATCCTATACATGGGCCACATAGATACCTAAGATTTCTAAACCAAAAAATTCAATCTGGTAAAAGCATTCTTTACTTACAGCAAACTGAAGGACTCAGCAATAGCAAATCTAATGTTAAATAGGTAATCCAGGATCACAGACACAAAAGGTTTAGGCTTCTAAAGCGGGAATTTAGTTTCCTAAACCCAGAGCCCTGACCCTCAGATGTCACCTAGCCTGTAGGATTGCTTTTGTCTGTGACCTTCAAGGCTCCCAGCACCTTCAGATTTGACTTCTGCATGTCCTCGAGGTGTCTCAGTTATGTGAGGAGTGGGTAGTTCTCACCTAAGCACTCTTACATGATTGTTTCCTGTCCTCTGGCATCAGACAGCTGCATGCCAAACAAGACTGACCTCTTTGTACAAGCAAGTTCACTAATAAACCAGATGTCCTATAAGCCCTTAGGGCCTAATATGCATATATTGATGGCGCTGATAATCACTGGAACCTAGTTTCTATAATTGTTTTTACCTTCATTATCTTCTATTATTTCCCATAAGAAATCCATTTTCCACTATGAAATCTGATGCATACAGTACAGCACATATCAAGGGTTTAATGGTCTGCCTTTCAATAAATTGAATTTAATCTCTTTTATGATTCTTAGGAAGGACCAGAAGATAATAAGACAATGGCAATAGAACATTCAATGATCGTTTTCAGCCACTGAAACCTAATACAGAAGCTAACTGGTCCCTTGAAGCATGTCCACTTACACTATGATGTATGCACAAGGTATCCCATCATAAATATTCTCACAGTGGTTTCCTATTGGCAGGATTAAGAAAAGCTTTGCCTTAAATATGTTACAATGAAAAGAACAATACAGAATATCAAACACAGAGCTCTGTTCAAACTCTGTGGAGCCCAGCTGCAAAAAGATGGTATTCAAATATGTAAGTTAATTCCCAAATGATAGCTTTGTAAAAACGAGACAGTAAATTATTATCATCTGCAAAGTAAACTTTATTATCGTGTTAACATTCTCCCTCCTTTCAAATCTTTTTCTCTCATTCTTTTCCTATTTTTTTCTCAGCTGCTAAAATTATGGTCTAATCCACCCATGTATTTGTCTCCACACCCCTTTTGTCCTGCATACTGTCTTTACGGAGATGAAATGATTATGCACAAGTAATTGAAAATAATTGGCAGTTCTAGCTTTGGCCTTACAGTGTAAGTCTGCTGCCACCTATAGATAAATTTCAATATTTGCAAGCAGATGCAATGTATGATTTGAAAAAGACTGTAAGGAGAGCAATATTACTACTATAGGGACCTTCTGTGGCAGAAAAGATTAGTGGCTGTCTGCACTACAGAGAATACAAAGTGTTACCAGTTCTCAGGTTGATAAATTAATCTGCCTACCATGTCAGTGGCAGGCGCCATTAAGTAACAGCAGTGATAATGTGCAATAGGCAAAGATTAAATAAAAACAGAGGGAAAAGAGAAGAGGTCATATTTTAGAGATGTGTTTTTGTTTATTCACTCAAAAACAGCAAGTTCACATTAAGCGTTATCCAGCATGCATACCTTATTAACTGGGAAGAGCAAAAGAGGAACAGGCAGAATAGGAAATATGGTAACAAAGGGTAAGTGCCAGATTCTTCTTCGCTTTTCTCTAGAAAGTACTTTTACTTGTATCACCTTTTATCCGAAGACTTCAAGTGCACCACAGGACTTCTATAAATAAAGATTTCTGCTTGTTGTTTGTTGTAGCTATTTTCTATCTAGAGACATACAGGGAAAGTTCGACAACTTCTTAAAAATAAACACAATGCACAGAGTTTTCAATATTTATAAACATGTGATAACAATGTCCTACATTTGATCATCTGAAACACTCCATCAGCAAAAATTTAAGCCAAAAAATGAAGTGCCTGACTAACTACTCCAAAATTTTCTGTTTCAAATAACCAGGAGATCATTTCATCCTAATTTCTAGTAACTTAGGTAAAATAATATTTCATGGGGTTTTTTTGTGGTTGGTAAAACATCACTGATACTGGCAAGTAAAATACTTGCCTTTAGGAAAACAAACAAAAAAGGTATAAGTTCCTTTTTACTGTTCTTATTCTAAAAAAAAAACAAACTCAGCACACTAGCAGCCATCATCCAAAACATAAATTTCATGCCAAGTCGAATAGTAATGGAGTCAGTGAGGGAACCTGTGACAAAACTGGTGACTGTAGATGTGGTATTGGGTATTAGAACATATTGGGTACTGGGAAAAACAAACAAGGCAAATGAAGGTCAACACTTTCTAAAGTAGAATTCATATAGTACAACCCTGAGATAACACATGACAATTTTTAATAAATGCTAACAAGAATGACTAAAAAAAAAAAAATTGTTTCCAGTCCTGGACTACAGAAATTTTAAGCATAAAACTTCGTACATAGGTTCTTTGGAAAGAGATGTTATTGCACCAAGGAAACACCCTTGTGCAAATTCTTTTAAAATGTCCAACGAACAATACCATTCATTCTGTTCAGTCAAGTGGGGTAACCTCAATTACAAACACGTAAATAGTGGCTGATACAAAAAAAAAAAAAAAATCAGATTAAGAAGCGTGATAAAGATCTAAGTGCAAGCATGGTAGCTGTAGGGTACTGTATTTCATTGCAGACCCGCTGCTCCCAGTTCTTTTTGACGTCCTATAACATTGAGAGCTGACAAAAAGAGAGCACTAACTCAAATGTAAATCACTTTAGGGTTGAAGAAGTTTCATCCTCCTTAATTCATTTTCATTGCATGCAAATGATTCAAATTTAGCACAGTGGCTTGTCTTTTTTTGTGACAACCAATTTTCTTTTTTTGAGTCAATTATTTCCCTGGAATAATAAATACGGACTAGGGGTTAATAGCTGTATTGGAACACAGCACCTGAGACAGTTGGTTCCCATGACAACCAAACTCACTTATTAATAATTATAACTTTTTTTCCCCCTCTATTCCAAGTGAATGTATTAGAGATGAGAGAACCTCAAAATACCTTATACACAATTCTTGCAGACAAGCCTTTCAGGTGGGACTTCATGGACTTCATACACAAACAACGATTTCTATCACCTGAAAATCAATTTAAAGAAATTTAAAACTAGTGCTAACCAGAGTCTGCTTGGGGAGCTTATTTTGATACCATGCTTACTTTGGATTCAGAAAGTATTGATAAGGCAGATAGGCCTAGTAAGACCTTGTATATTTTGGAAAACTCTTTTATTTGTAAGTAACCAATGTCATGGTTATTTTGGCTGCAGAGACACACTGAGAAAGTGAACAGAAAGTATATCTGAGAAAAAGCAGTATCTCATACTTGGACCAAAAGTTTGGGAGGCAATATACTCGACTGCTGATTTAACTTTAGTCTGTTCCTGACTGACACTGACCTTCCTGTGGTCTTTGACAATTCATGTAACTTCTGTACTGTAATAATTATTGTAACTTGTCATCCCACTAGTCATAAGCATCTTGAAATTTTAATCCACTGAGCTACATAACCTGTTGCAGAATTTGTGACTCCAGTGCAGTGATTAGTGTTTCTTGAAAAAGCACTTGACAGTGTTTTATGTGAAACAGTTCCATTTACCATGGTTTTCTGCTTGCACATTTTTTGTCCTCTTTCAGTTAAAATAATAAGCCAAATATCCACTGAGTTTCAGCAAATTCTACCACCTTCCGGCTGTACACCTTCTAAACACAAATGTTACTCCTATCGTGATGCATGCACACTGTGTAAACGATTTCTTTTAACTGAAATTGTCTTAAGTTTAAACAAAAGGATTTCTGTGTAAATAAACTCAACAGAAAGGTCTTAATGGTATTTGCTCTTGTCTTCTCTTGCAAGTAATCCTTGAAAGAACGTAAGACTATGCACCCTGTCTTCTTTTAAAATGAAAATTATCCATCTGTGGTAGGATTGTTATTAGATAGCAGTACATTTATTGTCACTTAGATCCTATGACAGGAAGCCCATCCCATTACAAATTACAATATCAGCTAGACCCACAATAAAAGATCCTTCTGAAACTTCCCACAAAAGAATTCCTGAGGATTAGGGAACAGGTGGCATGTCAGGGTTTGCCCATTTCTTCACCAAATGCTTTTTAAGATTGCTGAGTTAACTTTCTTGACATTCTCCATTCACACACTTTTTCATCCACCTCTTACTTTGAGGTTGCCACTGGCCATTAGATGTGAAAATTACATGATCTTTGAGAAACCTAGGAGAAATTCTGAACTCTATTTTGGAGCAGCACAGATCTGGACCTAGAGAACACCCTCACTTTTCTGTCTCCCTCTTGCCTCCTCTTTCTCTAGGCAGGGCTAACGCACATTCCCCCTAGAACCTTTTTCGTTTGCAGGAACAAACTTTTCTTGTACAAGAACCTCAGTTCAGGAGCAGAACCATAACTTGCTGTGCTTTCAAGATGTGTAACTATTTCAGTTTTTAGAAAAAAAGTTTTGCAATTTCCATATGCAATATTTAAGCCATGCAAACAGAAAGAGCAACAAGACATCATGTTAAGAGGAGAAGAAAAGTCTCCTGTAATAACAACATGTGAAGGAACCAGCGAGGATGAGAATGCATTGTACTCTAGCTGCCTAGTTTTCTTTCTTTTTCCTCACTGGCAAGCAGGAAAGCAGAAAAGGTCTGTCCCGCTCTCATTCTCCTCACTCATTTGTCTCACATGCACACACCTAGCAGTGTTGGTGTCAGAAAACAATGCGCGAACTGATCCGCTTCAATTTCCTCCATCTGAACACCGCACTCCGTGCTGAAAGCAGCTGGGCTGTATTCATCTGCCACTGGCCCTTTGATCAGCCGCTAGGAGAAGAGGGAATGAGACAGAGCCCATGAATTTCTCCCACACCTTTCTTCCTCTGTCTTCCATTTCCCTGTAGCCAGAGCTGTAAATTTGCTGCTAGAACAGCTGAACTACAGTGGAGAGGGAGCATTCAAACCAGACCCTGCTGCAAGGTAGGAATTATATGCAAACATTGCCAAAGCATCTAACAAGACAGAGCCCCTCAGGCATTGCTCAGAGGTGGATCAATTCCACTCAGGACAACATTACAGTCTGTTCAGGTTTGGTATGTCTCTGCCTTCTCTGGTCTTGCTCTTCCTCAGCAGCAGGCGAGGGGCTTGCCTACACTGCTGCAGCAGGCTGTAACTCCTGCCTTTGTCCCAATGTTTGCCTCATTTCCCTGTCCGGGGGACTTGATCTTAACAAGGTATTTCAAGGCACTGGGACAAAATACTGTAGTGAGAAGAAATGTTTCACCTCTCAGAAAACAGGGTGTAGGTGGGAGTGCAGCAACAGCTCTGTGGGGTTCCCACTTGGTTCGGCTTCATTGCATGGATGTTGCCCATAAGCAGTACAAACAAGAGGAGCATTGGAAAACAGGGAATGTACCTGATATTAGCCCAAAGATGCAGAGGAAGGGCGTGACTTAACTACTGGGTGGCACTCTTGGAATCTGACAGTGGTCACCTTGCTACCTGAAACGCAGCCTGTGTCACAGGAGACCTGTGAATTCAACATTATAGAGGTATGACTGCAGTGGTTCATTCTGCTAAAAGAAAAGCAGAAACAACACATTCTTAGAGCTGGATAGATGAAAAGCATACAGTGTAGCCATCTTCTTTTAATGGAGTGTTGTGGCCTTGCCAAACCAACAACTTCCTACTATGACAAAAAACAGACAGCAATAACACAGAAGATTCACAACTGCACCAAAACAGTTCTTGAAATGCATGGTGCATCTGGCAGAATTTAGTAAAAAGCATACACCAATCTGCATATATCTAGCCTCAAGAGCATCCGTCCCTGTACCACATTCTGCCTCACTCTCACATCTGACTCATGCTCATAAATTCTCCAGTGCTGTCACCAGACATAACTCAGAATTTTTTTTTCTCCTTTTTTAAATAACAAGTCTGGATGCAATTGAAAAGATGCTGTTGCTGGCACACTGATAGTATTAATTGCAGTCAAAAGATTTGCCAGTATTTTCTGTATGATAAATTAGCATAATTGATTCTCCTATTTTCTACCTTCTGCATCCTTGTATTTATGCCACCTGTTCTCACCAGCAGTTCATTCTGGCCCTGATCCTAGGAGGAAGGCTCCCCAGGCTATCTCATTCACTTAGGAAGATGTTTGCCTAAACACAGCAATCTGTGTATGCTGAGCTTCTTATGGAACTGGAGCCAGTTTTTCTTGCTACAAAATCTGATATTAGCATACATGCTTCATCTTTCTGCTTCTTTATTCCTGTGTGAGCCCTAAGAAGGTTCCCCCTGAATAACAGAACATACTGCAAATGGACACTGACTAGCTGGACATGTTTTCTGACCCAGACATCAATAGTAAATCAGTCTTACATCGCTTGTCCTAGATATCCTTCATCTCTGACTGAAAGCTGGCCTTTCACTGTTAGCTCTAAATTTCTAGCTAAGGTTTATCTCAAACACAGCTCCATAGGAATAATTGTGATGTGAACAGCCTTAAGCCATCTTTATAAAGTAAACTAGTAAGTGGAGTAAGTGAATGATAGTCCACATCTGAGTGGCAATTGTACTGTAACTCTTTGAAAGGAGGGTTTCTGGAAATCAAAGCAGTCATATGTTTTTTATTCTAAAGAGAGTTCTTTACATGTCTTACACTGCAGTGTGTTCATTCACTCCGGTTCACTGAGTCAGATACAGTGTTACTTTTGCGGCACATACACAACTACATAGAGGGCTGATTTTCAGACCTTTAGCTTTTCTGAATTCTTGCATCCCTTTTGTTTGTTATGATTTTTAAAGAGTTAAATTACAGTTTAGCCTTTGGCTTTATAAATATAGGAAATCTAAAAATAATCTGCCACATAAAAGAGGAATAAAATGCTACTGAAAAGAACAAAAAGAGTTGATGCAAGTGGCTGAGGAACCAACACGGAAAGGCGCTCTGCTGGACCTTGTACTAACAAGCAAGGAGGGACTGGTGGAGGATGTGAAGGTTGGAGGCAGACTCGGCTGCAGTGACCATGAAATGATGGAGTTCAGGATCCTGCGTGGAGGAAGCAGGGCGATAAGTAGGATCAAAACCTTGGACCTCAGGAGGGCTAACTTCGGCCTCTTCAAGGAGCTACTGGGAGGAATCCCGTGGGCCAGGGCTCTCGAAGGCACGGGGGTCCAAGAGTGCTGGTTGCTGTTTAAACGTCACTTCCTCCATGCTCAGGAGTGGTGCATCCCCCTGAGAAAGAAATCTAGCAAAGGAGGCAGGAGACCTGCATGGTTGAACAAGGAGCTTCTAGCGGAGCTCAGGTGGAAGAGAAAGGTCGATGGAATGTGGAAAGAGGGACAGGCCACTTGGGAGGAATACAGGAATGTGGTCAGAGCATGCAGGGATGCAACAAGGAAGGCCAAGGCCCACCTGGAATTGAATATGGCAAGGGATGTCAAAAAAAAAACCAAGGGATTCTTCAACTACATCAGCAGCAAAAGGAAGGCTAGGGACAATGTGGGGCCACTGCTGAATGAGGCGGGTGTCCTGCTAACAGAGGATGCGGAGAAGGCAGAGCTACTGAATGCCTTTTTTGATTCAGTCTTCAGTGCCAAGGCTGATCCTAAGGAATCCCAGGCCCTGGAGGTAAGAAAAGAAGCCCACAGAGAGGATGATTTTCCCTTGGTCGAGGAGGACTGTGTGAGGGATCACTTAAGCGATCTAAATGCCCACAAATCCATGGGCCCCGATGGAATGCACCCACGAGTGCTGAGGGAGCTGGCGGATGTCATTGCTGAGCCACTCTCCACCATCTTTGAGAGGTTCTGGAGGACAGGAGAGGTGCCTGAGGACTGGAGAAAGGCCAATGTCAGTCCAGTCTTCAAAAAGGGCAAGAAGGAGGACCCAGGGAACTACAGGCCGGTCAGCCTCACCTCCATCC
>Ga0065711_1031672_pt1 | contig 29030 bp, 12 predicted proteins | sample Hoacrofraction12_FD_59098 | JGI IMG/M metagenome (GOLD analysis project Ga0065711, IMG submission 59098) | Hoatzin crop microbial communities from Cojedes, Venezuela - Epithelial fraction 12 v2 (version 2) | ecosystem: Host-associated > Birds > Digestive system > Esophagus > Crop | place... | reverse complement strand
GGTGTCAGGAGGATGGGGCCAAGCTCTTTTCAGTGGTGCCCAGTGACAGGACAAGGGGCAATGGGCACAAACTGAGGCACAGGAAGTTCCGTCTGAACATGAGGAAGAACTTCTTCCCTCTGAGGGTGATAGAGCCCTGGAACAGGCTGCCCAGGGAGGCTGTGGAGTCTCCTTCTCCGGAGATATTCAAGACCCATCTGGACAAGGTCCTGTGCAGCCTGCTGTAGGTGACCCTGCTTCAGCAGGAGGGTTGGACTAGATGACCCACAGAGGTCTCTTCCAACCCCTACCATTCTGTGATTCTGTGATTCTTCTCACTGGGAGGAGAAAATCTTTTCTGTTCATATTAATCTCCAGCCTCTGATTGTTTCTTCCCTCTCTCTTCTTCACCACTTTGTTTCCCACCTTTTCTCGCTGCTTTTCTTTTTGACACCATGCTGTCCTTGTCTCCGTTGCTCTCTTTCCCCTTTCCCTCTTTCTATTTCTTTATTTATCATCTGGTATCACACCTGCTTGTGGCTTCACATACCTGCTTGTAACCTTGGCCTGTTTCAAGGTTATTCAACCCATAACCTTGCAGCCAGGGTTGCTGGCACTTCACGCTTCACCTTCTCACCCCACTTGCTAGTCCTTCCGCAAGCTACTCACCATCCCCTGCACCTCCTTCCTCCTCCTCACCATCAGTGCTGCCCTGCTGCCTGCCACTGTCCCTTCACTACGCTTATTCTGTGCCTCTAAAGGAAAATTACAGCCAAGCCACAATCTGCTCAGTCCCATCTGTGTCACCGTCCCTTCCCTCACTGCCCAAGGTCATTGTGACCTGGTACTGCTCCTTTCCCAGCCCCTGGGCACTGCTGTTTCTGTCTGTGGCAGCACCCCTACCCTGCCGTTCATCATAGTTCTACATGCATAAATTACAATTTTCTAAAGTACCCATACGACTTCTTTTCTCAAGTTCTTTGTTTTGGAAAAAGGATCTTTGGCTCTTAGCAGCTCGGGTTTCATTGCAAGCTGATGAAAAATGAACTACAAAATGCCCTGTGGCTGGACTTTCAAAGTTATTCAAGCATGCACAAAATAGCCTCAGGGGCCCAGCTCAGTTTTCAACCATACGTGGGCCACCTAAGTTGGCTTCTTGAAATTTCTCTAGGACAGTCTTGTTAAAGGCCTAAATATGTGTGAAAATTTGGCCACAGATTCCCTTTGAGGCTGAGGGAAGAAGGGGAGAATATTCTAGGTTTCTAAACAACTTACATGCTTTTGAAAACTCTACCACTGGTTTCTTAACCTTAAAATAACTAATTATTGGACTAAAGAGTTGATTATTGTTGAGCACTTTTCAGAAGAAACATGTCATATAAAGGCTAAGCATTATTAGTGGAGGTGTGATTTTTCTTAAAGCATTCAGATCATTGGTCTCTCCCACACACACTGCTGAAATGGGCTACCCGCAAAAGTAACGTTGTACAAAAGATAACCAGGGGGTAGATTATAGAGTGTTACATTTAAAACCTATAGTACCTGGAAGGATCTGTTATTTATTAATGTGTCTACAGGGGAAAAAAAAAAAATTAAAGGCCAAGCCAGAGTGAATGAGAATTGTTTGAATGAGCTACACATCTAAAAAGTAACATTGCAAGGTATTTCCTAAACAAAGAAATAAAGCCTTTGTATTAAATATGCCTATTGGTATCATTTTACCTATGATAGCCTAATATCCGTTTTTCCACAGGATGTATTCCTCCAGGGGAGAAAAAGAAGGACCAAACAACTTGTAAACATCCAAGCTTTAAGCAGTTGAATAAGCAATACCTCATTTTGGCTGTAAGAATAAATCAAGGGAGGTTGAAGACAGGCCAGTGGATTATCAATTAAACATATACCACCTTTTTGGTGCCAATCTTAGGACTGGGTAAGGCTTTTCTTGAGAAACTATCCAGTTTCATGACATACCCTTCAGATTGAAAGGCTCAGAGAAACGTTAATAACACAAAGTCTGCAGAGCTACAAGAATTTCCTGCTGAATCGTGTCAAATTATAGTTGCTTTATTAATGTCCTCTCAATGGGACCACCCTATAAAAGCACACTGTTCTTAAAAAACAAAAAGCTCTAGGCTTTTCCACAGCCATATGGTGTGTAACAACAGTGAGGTAATCCTGCACAGGTATGAATAGACCCAAATAATTCTCATTTTCTTGTATTTATTAAAATCCATCTGATGGGTTTAGTTTAGATTTCTCTCTAGCAAATAGTGTAATTTGAGGATGACTGGTTTGGGGCTCTAGTTAATATGCAGAGCTGGATTGCCCATCCAATGTTCTGCCACGTTCTCCAAAACGTGGTTCTTGCACTTCCACTTCCCACCTTTATTGGCAATATTCACATAAGGAAGACTTAATAACAGAAGGCAAAAGAATCTGAGAGGGCAAACTCCTACAGTAAGCAATGATCCAAAAGCAATTGCAGCTCTTCCTCTAGCTAGTTCTACTCAGGGATTGCCATTTCCTCTGTCTCTCCCGGCTGCTAAGCTGTTACAGAAATAGAACGATCTGCAAATGAGGAGGAAAAGCGTGAAAACAGAGAAAAAATGCAGGCACAAACCTGTATTAGCAGAATCTTTCTTTCACTGTTAACGCACCACTTGTAGCTCTGTCAAATTCCAATGCAGTGGTCTTGTCTCTTCATGGTATCTAAAATAGCCCCAAATTAATTATTTGTCTCTCTCACATTGGATAAATGAAAAAATTCAGCATACTTTTAATGAGCCTGATTTTACTGGGTTATGCAGCTTATTTTTCATCTTAGTACTACTTTCATCAGAAAGTCTGCATGTAAATAAACCTCCACAGTTTTAACCTAAAATGGAAAATGCTGTTGCTCTCTATACTGATTGTTTCTCCAAATTTAAATACATACTAATTGACATACATAGAAATAATTTACAGAAGCAGCTGTGAATGAGATGTCACTTTGCAAATACTGTTCATGAATAGCCTTTGCATACAGCCTAATACTAAGCAGGGCTCCAGAAGCACGCACAGAACTGAAAATAGATCAACTGTGCCATAACAATAATAGGTCATTGCCACAGGTGGCTAATCCTTGAAAGGATCATGAGGGTGCAAAAAGCAATCAGAATTACTGAGCCACTGAATTAATGCGTAGTTGCAAAAACTCAACATACATTAGTATGTTTTGTGTGGTGTTTAAAGGCATTCTATACATTTACAGCGCGCAGGCATGGTCTCTCCAGCACGAAGGATGCAATTCTGAAAACCAAAATGCTCTCAGACTAATTGAGAAGAATGTTTTTTTCTTCTGAGCTTTTCAACTCAATAGAAATTTTGTGCTGAATTTACGTCCTATGTAATATTAGCACCATGTTGAATTTTTCTCTTAAATCTTTATCAGCAGAAACAATTTTAAGAAATACCACAAATCCTGTAGCAAAAATAAGCAAATTTCTGTTTCTCCCTTCTGCTATTCAGTTCTTATGACTTGCACTTAATATATTATTTTATTTTGTGAGATAAGAATAAAAACAACCTGATGCTTATCCAGCCATCTGGCATGCACAATAACCTGTAGGCAGAAAGGTCATAGAGACTCTGGGGCTTGAGCACAGAACATTCAGAATATCAAATATGTAAACAATTAGAAGCATCTACGTAATGCAAAATTCTTTCAAGTTCCATACCATAGACATTTACTAATAGCTAAGAATTTATGAACTACAAAAAATATATACTACCCCCCTACACCACCAATATACCACTGGATTTAATCTGGTTATGGTAGCCCAAGGTATTTTTCTCTGTTAAAGTAAGAGGAGAGACAATACTCTGGAAAAAAAACCTGAAAAATATCTCTTACACCTGTAAACGTAAGAAAACTTTTTGTATGCATTTCACCCTCATACATAATAACATATTATTAATGATCATCTCTATTAATATAGCCAACAGATTGCTTCAACCATTCAGACGTCGTGTAAAATACATCAGTATCTTTTCAAGATAGAAAGTACCCTAACATGAATATAGTAATCCAGAAACAGGCAATCTCAGACAGAAGTGAACCAGACCTTACACCTCAGTATAGTTTAGCAATATTACGCATTTATTTAATAGGCATAATATTTTGTGTGTATGTATGTATATGAAATATAATTTGAACTCTGCTTGTCTTTAGAATCACCTACCCTCCAATGTAAGAAAGACATTTCAGTTTTTAAAGTTCTTTAATATCCCTCAGGAAAGGATAAATCCCCAAGCCTGCTTTCACCCCATGCCATGAACTACAAAGCAAGCACTTATTATTGGTCAAAATCAACCACGTGAAAGAGATTTTAAACATAAGTCCCATTTAACATCAGTTTTGAGGGCTCTGGTTCCCTCGAAAAAGATCACTTGTGCTGATCCTCTGCTGTGCAGACCTTGCTTTCTGGGGTTGAGAAAAAGCCAGATGTCAGTTGATGAAAGTCAGCAATACTGGCGGAATTATATCTGTTTATATCAGTTGAAAAGCTGCATCTCAGGAGCCTAACCTTTTACAATAGAAAGCTGATCCTTAAAATACTGCAGGTCTGTGTTAGAAAAAGTATTTTAAGAAGCTGTTTGGCTCTTAATGGGTTTTGCATTTGCTATTTCAGTATTCTCTACTCTAAATATGGATTCCTGGAAGGAACACAATATTTCTTCTATGAATAATTGTTCCAATAATTGGAACTACCAGTAATCCTATGCTTTCTGAAACAGCAATGATCCACCTCAAGCCAGTTTCCCATTTCATGACGTGTCCATCATTGCATCTCCTCTGGCTCCTGTTTTATGAACCACAGCCTTGGCTGCATAGGGTAGAATCCATCACAGCTTGCCAAAAATTGAGCATGTTTCTATTAGCAATGTAAGATGAAAAAACACATTCATTGTTTTGCTTGACACTTTCAGGGAAGGACTTCGTTTTGAACTAGATGTGATTCTCACTTTTTCCTCTCTTATTTTGCCCCGCTGTAGGAAAATGGGAGAGAAGCAAGAATTCACGTTTTTGCTTTTTGCAAAAAACAATCTTTTGATGGGGTTTTCATCCCCTTTCCCTTGAACAAAAGCAAAATAAATATTTTTACTCAGTTGGAAAAATTCTGTGAAAGGCTGTGTTAGTTATGAAAATCTCAATCTTGACCAAAATATGTTGAAATATTTTGAGAAAGTTTGCTCAGTTGATATCAAACTTAATGAATTCCATTGCGGAGGCAGCCTCTGTTGTGCCTACTTCCCTCTTTCAACTTGAAACGAAAAAACATTTCTGATTTTTCTTGTAATTCATTTTGCTATTTTGGTAGATTTGACATACATTTTAACGTATGCTCACTCTTCTTTCTGACTGTCCATGAAGAAGACTAATTCTAAACCAATTGTTGTAGAAGTTTAAATATTTTTAATTACAGAACAGTATAAGTGGAAGATTTCAGAGGACAGCATCATAACTCCTTCCTGCTGTGCTGGTTTGTAAATGGTCATATTTCAAGTATGTTATTAATATTTTATGCCTTTTTCTACTAAACTAATTTCTCAACTATTTTAAATGTTTTGAAGCTAGAATTTTAAATGTAGTGACAGGAATTGCCTTAGCTTTATTTTCTATCTAAAAGAAGGTAAAATTCCTTTAGGTCTCCTAATTAAGAAAAGCTGTTGGAATGGTAAATTTCTCATTAACAACAAATACAGTACATTAAGGCCAAGCCTTGAATACTTCATGTGTCTTAGCACAAGGAAAGTTATGACGTGCTGTAGTTAAGTCAGTTACTCAATAATGTTGCTTAAAGCCTGGGAATCCAATTGTAGTCTTTGCTGTGTGTAGTTAATATACTATTGGGTTTTTTTTTTAGCCAGGGCTTTAAAAAGCTCAGAACAGAATACTCTTATTTGTCTTTCCTTTTAAAGGATTCTAAGAGAGTCAAAGGTAAGATCCCATTCATAGATGGTGTCCTGGTTTGGGCTGGGATAGAGTTAATTTTCCTCCCAGTACCTGCTGTGTTTTGGATCTAGTACGAGAAGAATATTGATAACGCCGATGTTTTTAGTTGCTGCTAAGAAAATAAGGACTTTTTCCAGTTTCCCATATTCAACTAATGAGCAGGTGTGCAGGAGCTGGGAGGGAGCAGAGCCAGGCAGCCAGCCCAAGCTGGCCAGGGGAAATATTCCCTACCACAGATGTCATGCTCAGTTTATGAATGGGGGCTGGCCAGGTGGCAGAAATCCTTTTATTTGTTTCCTTTTTTCTCTCTTTTCCATGAGCTTGAAATTTTCCAGGAGTTCAGCCTTTTTCGGGAGTTTTGCAAAGTTTGTGAAATCCATGAGTTCCACATTCTGCAGTTGCTGCTTGGGGACTGGCTGTGAATTAGTCACTGAGTGATGAGAAAATTATACTGTGTATAGTTTGCATTGCAAATTCATTATTAGTAGTATTATTAGTGTTAGTATTAGTATTTCCTTTGTTACCTTATTAAACTGTCTTTATCTCAACCCCCGAGTTTCCCCTTTTTTCCATTTCTCCTTCCCTTCCTGCTGGGAGGGGGCAAGGGGAGGGGTGAGCGAGCGGCTGCCTAGTGCCTAATTGTTGGCTGCTGGGTTAAACTATGGCTGAGGAAAATTGTCTTGCTTCTGCCTTTCCTTTCCCACTGTTGTGAGAAGAGGAATAGCAAGTTAGACTGCAGCAGTTTTTGCGGCACTGTTCATTGTTACCAAAACCCAAGTTATCTGCAGACACTAGTGTGCATCACACCTCCTGAGGGATTGCCACAGACTCAGTTTGGGAGTAAAGCTTCAGGCAAAGCTATCATCAGCAGAGTGGGACGCTAACTCAGGGTGCTACAGACCTTGTGAACACTTCTGCAAAGGAATCACAACTAGCAATACATTGCATTTGGCTTGGATTTAAAGTCCTCCTGCCTCTCATGATGGACCTCCATCCTGACCGTAACCCACTCCTCTTATAGAGGCCATGGAGACAGACCTGCACTCAGCAAACAACTCCAAGCTTGACATTTTGTACTACTCTTCTGACCACAGCAGCACAGAAACTTGAATGAGCAGTTCCTCTGTTGGTCGCAGCTTCTGCGTGGCCTTCACTGCCCGACACTTCAGCAGAGGCCGTGCTCACTGTTCGTGCAGTCCACAAAGTAGCACAGCAATGCTCCTGCAAGCTCTGGGGGAGAAACTCCTTCGCAAGGGCTTCATCAGGGAGCTCTGCCCAGGACTGACATGAGGGTTCACATTTATGATGCCATTTTCACACAAACGGAGATATTTTAGTTTTGTAGAGATGTATGAAAAATGACGTGGGATTTTGTGCTTCGCTCTCTACCGATACAGGCAGTCAGGAGAATTGGAGATAATGTGCAAAACAAGAAGAGCTATGTGGAATATAATCTCGTGCCACCTATCAACAGGTCTTTTGCTCAGTGTTTGCGGCTGGGACTACTAGCATTGACGAGACTTTGAAGTGAAAGTCACTATTAGAATAATCTAGTCTGGTCTTCTGTCGAGTCACAGATTGTTGACTCTGGCCCAGTAACTCCTGCACCAAGCCCACAGCATTTTCTTGCGCTAAGGTATACTTGTTTAATATTCCAAGCAGTGCCTCTATAGCTACAGAAAATGACCCAGCAAGAAGAACAGGAAGCTAAACAGCATTTACTTTGCCATTTTTCTGTCTCTTATCGTCATCATATCTCACCTTTTTTGAAACTACTGATAGATTATGTTCTCAAAAATGCTCTTAAAATTGAGAATTACTATTTACAAAATGGGCAATAGAGTTAGAGGGTAGATTAAGTGATTTTTCTGAAGGTCACAGTATTTATGAATAAACCACAAAATGAGCTGATGTTTTCCACAATCTGTCCTGACACACAATGCTATTTCTTGAAATAAATACAAGGCAGATTTTTTTCTGTGCTTTAAGATCAAGCGGGATTCATGTCATTCAAAGTAGCTTGAAACAGTAACAATAGCCACTCAACATAGTCAAAGTCCTTTTATGAGTCGCGACGAGAAAACAAGTTCCTTTGTGAGCAGTGTAGGCAGATTCCATTCATCATAGATAACAGGTTATCGGAATCTTCCACCCTTACGATACAGGCTGGCTCACTTTCAGTAGCAGACCATACATTAATCTTCATCCCTTCAGGCAGTGTATATTTTAATAACTCTTAAAGAGAAATCTGACAAGAAGAGTCCCAGCTATACAGACACCTATATCCATCTACAACAATTGATCAGAAATTAGAATCTTCATTCTGACAATTGACCAATTTTTCAGTTTTCAGTTGGGGCTTCTTGCATGATATCTGGATAACTACCCTTTCCTGAATTGCAAACTTTGTTGTCAGATAGGGATTGTAAAAAAAAAAAAAAGTATATATATACACTCACACAATAGCTAAAAAATATTTCATTTTTACAGTGGTGAAACACTGCATAACATAATTGCAGTAATAGGATAATAATGTCATAAAAATTACAATTATGCAAGCAAGTAAATATGATTTAGTGTGGGATCAGGGCTTACAAAATTCACCTGTTCCAAACATGCATTTTTCTTTCAGCAAAACAGTGTGTTCTGGTGGCAGACAGGACCAGTGATGTTTTTTATCCATCTTGAAAGCTGCAGCTGTAGGTTTGAAAACAAACCAACGGATCAGGCACTGTCACTTCCACTGGCTTTTCAAAGCCAGCCTGTTTCTAAAATTTTAGCAAACTTCCTAAAAGTTTCATTAAACCATAAGTATTTTCAGTTTCTGAGACTGCCTCCTCTAATGTAATTGCATCTTTTGATAACAATGGCAGTTTCACATTTTAAATACGATTTTATTCACGCTGTATTGTGAGGTGACATGACACAATAGGTATAGAAATCCTAAAAGACAGATTTAATAGATCTAGGATCTCTTATCACATCCCTTTTCAGTTCTTATTTGACAAATGGATTTCAGATGAGCTCTCCTGAGGAGATAAGCCAGAATCTTTTTATCAGTTCCATTGCCCTTTTCACAAAGGTTCTTTTAGGTAATTTTCTTCACTATGTGCCTTTTTTCTGCTTAGCAGTTTGTTAAGCCTTTGCTTTACATTAATAAGCATTCGGTATCACTTCATATTTCAGGTAGTCTGAAGGGCTTCCATATTTTAGTTTTTTAATTTTAAGAGAAGTCATTATTTCCAAATATTTTTTATTTAACTTACTAGGCATATCAGGCAACATTTTCCAAATTCTCTCATTGGCCATACTACATAAGGCACAGTTATTATCATGCATTAAATCACATTCTGTATCATCAATATATTTTTAATGAATATTTTCATCTTTTTAATGAGAGAAATGCATCCCTTGCTTTCTCACACAGTCTCCAGGACATCTCAGGGACGGCCATGAAGCAGCACTGTTCATGTTAAAATAAATCCCTGAAAGGCGCACGAAGTTAACACAGTTTCTGCTTCTATGTCATGCACCCTTTCCCACATGTCTACTTGTCACATTTGGTTTGGGGATCCCTATTAATGCTTTTTCTCCTGCTATATACTTTTATTGGGTGCAGGTGCCCCACTGCTGGTGTGGGGGGCTGCAGGGTTCCCTGTAAGGAGAGGCTGGGGCTGCCCCGTGCCAGCCACAGCCGGTTCCAGCAGCCTCTCTATTTCTCAATACCCAAATCTATTTTAAATGACAATAAAATTAAGCTTCCCCAAGTCCAGTCTCTTTCGCCCATCACAGTAATTGGTACGTGAGCTCCCTGCCTTTATGTCAGCCCATGAGCCTTTTTTCTCCCCCACGCCGCTGGGAGGGCGTTCGGCCCTCAGCCAAGGCTACCCCACCACAACGTGCTACTGAATATTTCTCCCCACAGAGTGTGACTGTCGCTTCATCAGAGGTGGTGGCAGCAGACCTGGGAGAGGCGGTTAAAGGTTGCTCTAATGCACAGCACGCGTTAGGGAAATAGCTTTCCACGTGGCGCAGAGTTTAATCCCTACAAGGAAGCTGATGGAGCCCACGGGCCATGAGTCTCTTCTGCTGCTGCTGTGAAGTCCCACAGGATATCTGTTTTTCTAGAAAGGCTGGTTTTAACCACCACAAAACAGTCCCTTCACTCTCCCCTCGCTCAGTCTTCCACAGGATGCAGACTTGGCAGCAAATAGTCTATAGATAGCATCTGGCTCTAGGGAGATAGCTAGGACCCCTTCCACCCCCACCACAGACGTATTTGCTATATGCAGTAAAAGATCATTACTAAAACACTGCCCATTCCCCTTTGAAGACAGCGATTTCTTACCCTGCAGATACTATCTCTGCTTCCCAAGGAGAAAACGTCTCTCCTACACATAACTGCTTTCTTTGCTATGTAGAGCAATAGATATATAAAAAGGCAGATCTTAAGAAAGGCAGTTTCCTCCAGGTTTTAGCTCAGTTAAAAAAAAAAAAAAAAGAAGAAAGAGAGATCTAATGATTGTGTTTAGCAGTAAAGTTTGGAAGCAACTTTGTAAGTGTATTAATTAAACAGAGATGGCGCGGCTGAAGGAAGTAGGTTGGTATAGTCTGAGAAAACGTGAACAGCATCCTTTCAAAAGTTTACATAAATATTACAAAATTAGAGGCATCGCTGTGTTTATCCCTGAAGGGAAAAAGAGAAAATTCATATCTCCATCCAAACTGAGTTCTTTGCTCTTTCTACAGAATTTTATTCCATCACTTTTGACTGTGTATACAAAACATAGGAAAAAAAGACAGGAACTAATTAAAATAAATTGAACTATTTGAGCAAGAACCAAGAAACAAACACCCAAAGGGGTACCTGAACTGTCTATTAAAGATGAACTATTCCTAATATAACTGTCCTCACAGGTTCCTTCCATCTACCATATGTCCTTCAGAAAAAAAAAAATAAAGTGAAGAAAAAGAAATTGTTTCTTATCACATATCCAAGGAACTCTCAGCTTGTTTCCTGGTAAGTACATATGCAACGACTTTTAATATTACTCTATTAAAACATTCTGACAATTGTGATTTTGACAAAGATAGGGAAAATATCCCCATTGCCCTCTTAGCCCAACAAATTTCAGGCACTGCATGATTACAGATTTAAACATAACCACTAAATTAACTCCCTTCATCGTTCACTGCCTGTGTATAATTTGAAACAAATATGGAAAAAAAAAAATTAACAGACCTGAACTTTCAAGTGTGCTTTTTCAAACTCTGGGTGCTCTTCGTAAGAATGATCTGTTGGACACATATATTAATTGTTTATCACCATTCAGATTATCCATGCAGACCAGAAATTACATTGCTTCACAAGAATTTTAATTTGTGATTTCTTCTTTTTTTCATCAATTAAAGTCTTACAAGACTTCAAAGAGCAAAGGATATGCAGATTTCTTTCATTTTGACTTTTTCGAAAGAATATGAAGCACTCTTTTCCAAGGGGCGTCAGAGAACTTCAGCATGATGATTGTTGTGTTCCCAGTTAAAGACAGCTCATTAAATCATGGCTTAGAGACCAGATAATGGAGGAGTGTAAATGACTGAACTTCACAGATTTAGTCTGCCCTGTATGGAAATTCAGTTTCTGCACTCCTTGCAGCTTTTCTTCCCAGAATAAAGTAGGTTCATCTTTAATCTGAAGGAGATCCTGCAGCAGTTCCTTTACCGGTTTTGGTATCTTGATCAAGAATTTAGCTAAAATTTACCAAGGGACCTTATGGCCAAAACAGTATTCTCAGGGCTATTTCTATCCTATCAAAGAATTGTAATTTAAGAATGTATTTCAGGCAAGAAAGTTTCTCTTTTCAAGAAAGGCACTTCAACTACTAGTTCCACTGAGATTAAATTGCACTTTTTCATTAATAGATGCTGTCTTATATCAGGGTCACAAGCAATGATCTCAACTTCGGGTCAATTACCTATGTAAGCAACCTTGCACCAGTCTGAGTAATTGGGTCAAAATCCAGCTTCAAGTTTATGAGCACTAGTGGATTATGAATTTGAATTATGTGTAAGGAGTTAAAACCTAACCCCGGAAAAGCATTCAGGTGTATGAGCACTCTGCTCAGCTGCATCTTCTTTGCCATGGGTCATACCTTCTGGTCTTGAAGAGCACCAAATATCCTTTTACAGGTTCTGATCACTGAATATTAGGCACTCCTAAAGACACATCCGAAGGGCCAGCTACACTGTGAGACAATCACATGGTCATTCCTAGCAGTGGGCTGTGCAAGGCAACGTGGTGGCACTAAGGGAAGATCTAGCCTTGTTCTGCACATAGCTTTAGCCTCACAGCTACTTGGTTAATCAGGTACTTATCCAGGTACTGAATCCTCCAATATTTTTTTTCTTTTAATGATGAAAAATATTATTCCCTTCACTAACAGCGCACAAATAGAACTTATTTAGTACAAATCACTTACTCCAGAAGAGCCTCAAGCTAGCGGTTCATTTAGTAACACTACAAACATGAGATATGATGCAAGTAAACTCTATGCCTACATTTTCTTATCAGTAAGTTACATTAATGGTGGAAGGTGATTAATACTGTATGCAAAAAACCTAATCACTGAATCTACCCATAAATATTCCTGTCAGAGTTCTCATTTACATTCATCCCCTTCTATTCCAAAAGTGAAAAGACATCTCACAGCAAGCAGTTCCTGATCGCTAGCTTGCTTTCTGTCAAGTAGTTTGTAGTTAGCAAATGATCTCATAAGGCCACTCACACAATACAGAAAGAAGCCTGTGGGTCAGCAATAAATTCCAGCAGTTAATCGGGCCCTAGGAAAGCATCTTTGCATGACGGAGGAGAGCTTTGCTTACAGGTCCCATCACCTACCACATCAAGAATTTCACAGAGGTACAAAACCTAAAACTGTACTTAAGTTTTAAATATTCAAATAACATACAAAATGTGATGCACAAGTGAGAGACTCCTCTAGACAACAGAACGCAAAAGAAAGGAGATTCAAGAGAAAGCCAAAGTCAGTGGGGAGAATTTGCAGAAGAGCTTGCTAAGCACAATTTCATAAACACAGCAAAGAAATTCAATCATTCTGAGAGCTTTCAGTATATATTCAATCAGCATTTGTAATTAGCCTACAGTCACACCTACTCTGATATCTGGATTCATTAGAACTTCATCAGGACTCGCTTCTGGCTTAGGGCAGATGTCAGTGGAATATGACATGTACATACGTTGTCCCTGCAACGCAGAACTCAGGTGCTGGGTTTACAGGTGACATCAGCTGCACAAAAATATACCATTTACTAAAGAAACTCATAAATAGTTTTATGGATATGAAAAAAAAAACAGGCAAGCACTGGTACTGATTCAAGACAGTACTATTTTGGACAAAGAAGTCAACTGCTGAATCCTCAAAGCAGTCCTGAATTTTTATTTAGCGCTGTCAAAACGTTGGTGTTAAGAGAAGGCAAAACAGATAGCTGATGTGGCTGCAAAAACATATTCAGTCTCTGCCCCAAGTGCTGAGACTTTTAGATTCTTACCTTCAAATTCTTCTCCATAACAGAAGCTCATTTATTAATTTCTAAGAAAATCCAGGTTCCCAGCAAGCTGATATTTTAAAAATTATATTACATGTCATGACACTCAATTTATGTGTGAGAGCTGGCAACTCCGCAAACTGTAGAACTGCACGGAGCTGCGCTTAAGCATGCACATATTAATTGAACCTTTTGGACTGCAGTTTTCTATTACCACAGTTTTCCAGCATAATGCTGGAGAGGAAAGATTCTAGCTCCGTGCATTCATGCTTTCATTAGAATTCAGATAGGCTCTAGGTTGCACTTGATTTGCTTGAAAAACACCCAGAAAAATCACATTTCTGGTCTTCTTGTCAAGAATTCTGTGCTCATGTCAAAATCAGATCTTTTTAAGGTTACCTTTTAGAGGAGCAGCATCAACAGAAGTCAGAGGAATGTTCGATATCCTTGCATTCTTCATTTTTTTTTTTCTTTTCCTAAGGAAGAAAAATGAATTCTGACTTAGCTCTCAGCACGATAATTTTATTTCACAATGGTTTATTGTTGTCTATGTGTAAAATTGTAGAAGTTTGTATCAGACAATAAAATACATGCAAACATTTCAGGATCAAAAGGTTAAGCTATCCCTTACTGTGGATTTATCATCACTCTTTTTATGTCTCCTGTCACAGATTTCTGAACTGACAGTTGTCAGAAGCCTTTAAACTCTCCAAATCCTACGCTGACACCGTATTCCCCAAGCAAAAAGCTTATATCCAACTGTGGCACAAACTTTAAGAAGAAAAAATATTTACCACTTACACTAAATATGATTATTATGAGTCACAATGTAGAACGCATTAATCCTAGTGCCTCCCAGATGGCATGGTGCTCTACCCCACACAATACTGCATCTCTCATCCCAAAGATCTGACCTTTTCAAAGTGAGTCCCTTGTCATCATTTTCTGTAGAAGAGATGGGTTTTTATAATGCAGCTTAAGGCCCTTCTGAACCTTCACTGCCAAGTTTCACTTAAAAAAAATAAATTATTTCTTACACATCTCCTCAAGGAGTTTATGCTTCTCCTGGGCTTCCAATGACTGTGTCATTTAACATGAAAAATGAGGTGAGGCCCAGCATGGCTTTTTTGCCAAGAAAAAAAGCAGGCTCCAGTCTTTCAGTGTTACTGTTTGTGACAACAATGGCATAAGGATATCGAGGAGTAAATTTTTAAAGGACTTGAAACAAATCAACAAGCTGGGAACCAGCTGAAGAAATTTCTGCAGCCAGATCCCTCATCTGTTTTATTCACCCTTCACAGTAAACATTTTCTCCAGAGATGCTGAACAGAAATGCATAAGAACCAGCAGGTAGAGAGGAGAAGGAAGAGTGGCAACTCCAATACCACTGGATCTAAACCACCTGGACCTCTCAGTGATGGCCAAGAAGGTTGAGGAATGAAGTCTGAGAAGATTAAGCCCAATTCCTCCCCTTGTTAGAGCTGCTGGTGAAATGGTATGGGTGCCTGGATTCCCAGTGGGCAGGCTGCAGCTGCAGGGCTGCCAGATGTTCAAAGGTTGCAGACAAATGGTCAGTGACAGTTGCTATGCACATCAGCTTAAAGTCTGGCACATCTCATTGAAAAGGCAGTCGGGATGTTTTCTGACAGACATGTGGGTACACACGCATTCACTGTATTTTCCAAGACCTTGGCTCTTGATGGGTCACATAGATGTAATTTATCATTTCCTAGCAGGTATTTAAAACCCACTGAGGAGGAAAAGAAACCCTAAGAAACCAGAATGAGAAACTCTTGTTACAGTCTTCACTTGGTTGTGACCAAGGCTTAAGATTTAAATGAAGCATATTTCATGCCGTGGGAGATGGTTCTGGAGGTGAAGCCCTCTGAATCTGTGTTGTTGAAACAGAAGCTTGCTTCCTCCAGGAATTATAAATTGCTTTGTCTGTTCCAGTCTAATTGAGCCAAATGGTAGAGCAATGCCCCCCAAGTGAAATTATTCCCACTATACAAGGTTGAAATTAGCCACAAATCCATTCTTTTTGTGATACCCAAGCAATGACAATAGTACTCGGCAGCAGCTAGTGAAACACCCCACCCCCAACTAATCTCACTATTAAGATACATATTTTTTAAAATCAAGCTATTTAAACTAAAAGTTTAATTATTTTGCTACTGCACTTTTTATAAACATGTAAAATTATAAAGGATATCAGTACCTGAAACCTAGGCACTTGGGATAGAAATTTTTTTAGTAACTGTAAAGACGATGCCTCAGCACTAAAGTTTACACTAATCTTTTTTATATTTCGGCTTTTATTTTGTTTAAATAAAATTTTGTCAGCAGGCTTTCAGTTTTTGCCCATTGTACTAGTCCTGAAAGAAAGTAGGCAAAAGAACATAGTGCATACTTCCACATAAAGAATAGTGAAATTTAAAGGTTAGGTTGGAAATTTAAGCACCTAAAATCAAGAAATACAAATGTTCACACTGTCTCTGCAATCCTACTGCAGTCACTGGGATCTGTATGGATGTTTCCACTAGCATCTGGAAGCTGAGAGGATGGGTGCTAGAAATGATGAACAAAACAGGACTGTGCCCACATAATTCCTGCAAGCGCGTTGACCTGGACATTGCATGCCTACCCTTGATTTATTTGTAATCTTTCTGGGTACATTTCATCCACAGCACAGCTGGCTGCAGCATTAGGAGGTTGCCAGACCAAAAGCCAGGCCAACATTTTTTCACCTATAAGCTTCTCAAAGACTCAGTGCTATCCATTTCATTAACTGCTGAGCAAACATGCACTGAACATTTGTGCCAAAAATGAGTTCAAGAACAGACTGTATTTCCACCCTTTGGCTCTCAGGGCACTGCCCTATCCCTCACACCAGGGGCCTGGCAGGGGCATGAAGGTGCCTGCAAGGCAGACCCAGTTTCCCTTGCCATCCCCTAACCAGGCACCTCCATTGGCTGACCTCTATATCCTGAATTTCTGGGAAGCAAGAAGTTAGTCTGGCAGCATATTTCCATTTTCTGGCTGCAGTGCTGTTGTAATTTCAGGATTTCTCATTTTAGCTAGGTACCAGATGAGAAGGTGCTGCCTCAGTCCTCGAGTGCAACTCCACCCAATTAACATGGGGACAATGTCAGTTAATCCCCTTCAATATGTTATCAAACCCACGTTTTATAGGTAATCAGATTTCTTCCTTATTTCCTGCTCCTGTTTTGTGAGAAGGAACTTAACTAGGGGAAATGTAACTGGATGTGGCAGTGACAACGTCAGGTGACTAGAGGAAGCTGGCTGACACATGACAGACTGTACTGATATGAAAGACAGAAGTCAGAGCAGAATGATAGTGCAGTCACACACCATCCTTCTGAACTACCTACTGCTGCAGAAGACCTAGGGTCTTCCATTTTATTGGTGCTTGCTCAGTGTCCTAGGAACACACGTTTCTAATTTAACTAATGAAAAACGGGTTGCCCAGAGAGGTGGTAGATGCCCCATCCCTGGAAACATTCAAGGTCAGGTCGGACAGGGCTCTGAGCAACCTGGTCTAGTGGTAAGTATCTCTGCTTATTGTGGAAGGGTTGGACTAGGTGACCTTTAAGATCCCTTCCATCCCAAACCATTCTATGATTCTGTGAAAATAAGGCAACTGAATATATTTTTGGATTCAAAGAATTTGTATATTTTTCAAACACAGAAGAAAACAATTGATCAATGTTTAGATTACACTGAGGCCAGGCAGCAACATTCACAGTATTAAGGATGTAATCTTAAGCGGGAGGAAATAAAGGCTTTTCACAAGAGTACTGCAGCATCGCTAACAATTATATAGGTATGTTTGTCAACAAATCTCTAGTGACAGTCTTCACAGAATTTTATCAAAGTACATGATAGAGCTGCTTAAAGCTTTTCCTGGTTCCTGTTACTAGATTTGTAAGGGTTTCCAAAGAAAAGATAGTACAGTGGACAACACCTTTCATATGAATAGTAAGTGTGAACCTTGAAAAAATTAACACTTTTTAGCAGAATATTCCTGAAAAATGGGCCTTTCCATTTTGGCCATTTGTACACAAACATCTGTACGTAAGAATTATCTGAAATTACATGGGGAGGGACAAAATTAAGATATCAAGTTTTTAGTCCAATATGTATTCATTAGAATAGTTTGGTTTACTGTTTCCCGAACTGTTCCTCCATTTCACCTGGAGACAAAATAGAATGCAGCCTTATTTTATAAAGCTATAAACTTTATAGTGGTGATAATTTTTCCCAGGACAACTCCAAATAATGATCTAGATTAGCTAAGCTAAAATTTTATGATTGCCTCCTGAAATAAACCTGACTACAAATGGCAGTAGCTTTAATTTATGAGCACTCTTTGTTCCATTGTCATGGTTTAACCCCAGCCAACAGCTAAGCACCAGACAACCATTCAGTCACTCCTCCACAGTGGGATGGGGGAGAGACTCAGAAGGGTGACAGAGAGAACTTGTGAGTTGAGGTAAAGGTTTAATAGGTAAAGCAAAAGCCGTGCACACAAGCAAAGCAAAGCAACAAATCCATTCACTGCTTCCCATTGGCAGGCAGGTGTTCACCCATCTCCTGAAAAGCAGGGCTCCATCACACATAATGGTTTCTTGGGAAGACAAAACACCATCACTCCAAACACGTCCCTCCTTCCTTTTTCTTCCCCTAACTCCATATGCTGAGTATGATGTCACACGGCATGGGATATCCCTTTAGTCAGCTGGGGTCAGCTGTCCGGACTGTGTCTCCTCCCAGCTTCTTGTACACCTCCAGCCTACTCACTGGTGAGGCGGTGTGAGAAGCAGAAGAGGTCTTGACTCTGTGTAAGCACTGCTCAGCAGTAACTACAACATCCCCATATTATCAACACTGTTTTCAGAGCAAATCCAAAACACAGCCTCATACTAGCTACTATGAAGAAAATTAACTCTATCCCAGCCAAAACCAGCACATCTGTTTGCTTCACTATATCAATTGACTGAGAAGAAACCTTCTTGGATTTTAGCCCCAGCTATTTCTGGCTACTCCACCCTTTTCACAAATATCACACAGTTTTTAAAGATCCACATGCCTGCTCGTCATGTGAGGCTGTTAGCAAAGACGTTTCTCTGAAATCTTGTTGGCTATTTAAGGTCAGTGTTTAAGACTAAATACGATATTTAGTGTTGCCATTAGAGATTACAGGAAGTCTATGTCCTTAATAATGCACACTTGAGAATGGGACACAAAGCAGCAATCAAACTTGGAGAAAAAAATATCTTGTATTAGCCAACATACGTGCACTGGAAATCCTAGGTGACAGAGAGGTACAAATAAGGTAAGACCAGTTAAAATGCTTGAGCTGAACAGAAAGGTGCATAAGCAAGCTCAGATTGCAGCTGACTATCAACTCAAAAAGGCCATGTGGAAGAATCAAGACAGCAAGAGATATTGTTTGGCTAAATGCACTAGATGAAACCACAGATAGAATTATTATTTTCTTTGTAAAAGTGCTAAGGAACAAGCATGTGCCAGGTGAAAAAGAAACCCTAGCTAAAGAATGGCCCTAATGAGCAATTAAAGAATTTTGCAGAAGAATAATATATGCAAATAAATAATGCTGATTGTCCCTAATATGGCAGGAGTGCACATGCAAACTTGGATTCAATGAGAAAAATCACCTTACAAAAGCAGCAGAAAGGCAAGATTGTAGGGAAGTAGTCTGTACAGCAAGAAAAGAGATGGGTATCTTTTGCAGTCTAGTGAAAAATAAATGTACATCCATTTAAGCCAAGACGGAAACAGCACGTTTGACACGAAATTAGAAATTTACTTGCAGGTGATTCAAAGAAAGAAACTCCTAGCTGAACCCACATTATGAAGGAAGCTAAACTATTCCCCGCATGTCAACTCTCACGTTCAGAATACTTTCTTCCTACCATCCTGCATAGAGTAGCAGAGCTCAAAATATACTACCAGTGATGTAATGCCAGCTCAGCTTGTCCTCTTAGGAATGAGGCTGTTAGGTGACATGAGGGAAGCATTGTTCTGTTGCTGCAAAAAGGTCAAGACTGGAGATGTCAACAGGCTGAAACTACCTCCTACACTTATTGGGGTAGGAGATGAACAGGAGCATGATAGTGCGTAAAACAAGTGTTCAGGATGCCATCACATGTTTCAATGATCATTAAAATGAGAATAAAAAATAGAAACAAATAATGAAAATTACTCTGAAAACCTCAGCTTTATCTTCCCTTCCCTACACAGTGGGCATCTAAGTCATGCCATCTTGTCTCTGTAACCACCCTACTCCTCTTTATCTTGGGTTCCCAGTATCTTCACCCTAGACAGCTCTCTGCCCTGGTTCCCTTATCTGGCCTTGATCACACCTGCCTCCACCACCTTCTTGGAGGTTGAGCTCACACCTCCTCTGGATCTCAGCTGAATCTTTTCCTCCATAGGGCTAAGGGGTAGAACTCAGGGGAGAGGTAACATCTTAGTCCACAATTCCCAGATCTGATTCAATCTCATTTCAGGCACAATTTTTTTGGGGAAAAAAAAAATAAATCCATTTCAGTTACCAGGGCTCAAGCCTAGACCACACTCAGTCACACAAGAGTGAACAGCCTGGGGCAGTAAAACTATCCCACTTTTGGGACAACAGTATGATCAGAAGGGCAAACACTGTCAGGTGGGCCAGGGTGTAATTAAGGCAGATCACCTCTGGAGAAATCTGGTGCTCTGTTAAAAAAGTCTGTTGATCATATTCAGAAAGCCTCTTTGAGGCTTCTGACACAGCTGAAAGCGACTTGTTTCTAATGGAAGCAAAGAGAACATTTGCAGGTAACAATTCATCACCTCAAGTGTTGGCACTAAAAACATGGGGTTTGGTGGGTTGAGAGAAGTAGAAAACACTGCTGGTGGTTTTCAAAAATATTTTCAGATTTATTCTTTCAAGTGAGTTAAACATGGCATTTCCCCCTAATCATCATCTTATAAATAGCTGCACCATGTTGGTCTGAAGCTTTCACAAAGAATTGCTGGATACAAGCAGCCGGAGGCACACACACAGCATGGAAAACTCTAACCTGAGGAGTTTAGAGTTGATAAAATCCTCAAATACTAAAAAAGCAAGGTTACAGGAGACAAATCAGGCTGTTCTAACTGTTAGCTAAGCCTAGGCTGTGTCACCCACAGCCACAAAGATTATGCAGAGGACACCCACGACATGCTCTCGCTCAGAGTCTGACTGATGCTTTCCTGTTCTGTTATTCTCTGAAACAGAATTAAAATTCAGTCAGGCTGAAAGGAGCCTTTTACTTTGTGTATGAAGGGAAATAACAATAACTGTGCTATTCACAAAAACCTTCTAGCGTGTATATACACATGCATGCCTTCACTGATAAATCCAAAACGGTGGTAAACATAGAGTAGGCATTAAGTTGTCTTTTCTAGTAGGGAGAGAAATCTGTGTGACAAATTTATTGAAGTATTTTGCAGAAATCCAGGATACTGTTCAACGTATACAGGAAGTTCTTATTAAAGGCCACATTTCAATATAAACAGCAATTTTGGATGACAATGTTGTGCATTTGTCATCGAACATTATTGTTGTTTGCAAACACCAAGAGGGATCCATCTGCCATTATTTTTTTACGAGACAAATAAGAATATTTAAGTAGATAGACATTTTATATAAAACACATCAGTTTGAAGAATGTAATCCAGATAATCAAGATGATGTGAAATAAAAATTTAAGCCAGAAAATATAGCAATTTTTCGTGAAGTTTAAGGCAAACAGTAAATTATTTTCTGAATGAAGTCAACTCAGACAACAAGTTTAACATACTCATCACTTCCTAATAAAGACAGTAAAAATTTTCTGTTGAAATCTCTTTGAAGCAAAATATGAAAGCAACTGCTTTCTGAAGGAAGCTTTGCCAAGTAACAGAGCATCCAAACCCAGAGCATTTTGATTTGAATAAGTTACAGAGGAACTTCAATTCAACTATTTCAGCACCTAATCTCCGGCCATGAGACACTGGACAGAGGGGAGAGGATGATACACCATGTGATATACCCAAGGCAGCTGGCTGCCAATGAAAGAGGACATGTAGATTTCAAGATGCAGCTCCTCCAGAGCATCTTTGCAATATTTCAAGATCAGCATTATTTTCTTTCTTTGCTGAAGTTGGTGTTTTCTGTGAGTAAACCTCTTCGAAGTTTCCCACTCTGACACTCTGAGAAAGACAGACATTTTCTGGCCTGCTATTTAGCTTGTTTTCTAATCATAAGGCTTGACACTAAAAGCAGCTGAGGACCTCCAAAGTCATGCTGAGATCTTCTTCCTGCAATCAGTGTAAATCAAGTATTGTTCAAGGATCACTCTCTTGCTAAGATCAGTCAATAGATCATGTACATACTGGTAATAAAAGTTTCAGCTGACAGAAATAAATTTCTCTTCCTGGGCTGCAAAAAACTGTTGACTAGGTGTTAGTTTGCTACTGAGGAGTATTGGGTAATTAACACATAATGGGCTCAACAAAATAGCTACTTAACTGTTGTCTGAGTGATGATTCAGCATTTGAAGTGATGCCCTGAAAGCATGTTGGAGACAGGAGATCCTTCCATAGCTTTTATTTTTCAAGAAGGCTACTACACAAGTTCCTCAGCTTTATCCCATCTTCTCTCCCACAAACGGAATACAAAATTATAATTAAGACAAAGCACAGTCTACATGTACAAAACAGATTCACCTACTCCCAAAAGCTCAACTATGGAAAGGCAAAAGTGAAAAAAGGATGCTTTCAAGTCAATGAGGATGTACTCTGTGATTATGTGCTTTGGGGCCTGCATTACAACAGCAGTTCATACTCCAAGCATGAGAGGGATTACAAATTTGCTTCCTGCGGCAGCGTGTTTGCTAATTAACTGCATCTAGCTGTTCCAGAAGAAATGTACTGCCAAAGTATTCAAAAGATCTCTTGATTTAGCTTAAGGCCATGTTTCCTACTTCAGAGAAGACTGCAAAAACTGTAGTTTTTGATACAATTAATAAAATATCAGCTTCCATACACAAAAAAGTAATGACTCCTTGCTGTATGTATTATTCTGTTGGGTTTTAGCTGTATCTGTTACGCAGGCTATGTATTATATCTTCCTCAGGTGACAGTGGTATTTAGACACCTAGGCACATTCTTACCTTACTGGAAAAGTATCCCATCGAATGAGTAAAACACTATAATACAGTGCAGCAGTATCTGTGAAGCTTGCCCTCTGTTACCATCTCTTTGCATTGTCAGAAAAGTCAGAGCGTGGCTCCCCCACAGAGAAAGAGTCACAGCGAGAACTGAATTTGCTACAGAGGACTCGGTTATTGCCCCACTGACAGCACAGAGCAAGAAATACTACAGAATTAAGACCCCAAGACAAGTTGCTCCCCTTACAGCAGCAGGATTGTTGTCACCTTCAAAGTCTACATCTGCCTCGGTCTTTACATAAAATTCCATATTTTTTATTCTATCTTCAGAAACAACTGGCATATTCTACTTTTTATTTCTAATTTTTGGTGAGATCTGGAAGGAAAAAAAAGACTTGAGCAAGTCAGCTTCTCTACAGTTCCTATTAAATAAAGGCTATTACAGATACAGAAGTCTTACTGTTAACCTAATTGCATTTTTTTCATTCTTTTGCCGAAGTAACATCGTTTGCTAAAATATATTCTGAAGTACTTGACTCAGCGTGACCGTTTAAAGCAGTAGTACAAGCTTTACTTGGGAGTTGCTCCCAAAGCCAGTAAGGCTTTTAAGTGGAATTTTTCTTCAAGGTTTGATTTCTATACAGTCAAGAACAGGATCTTTTTCTTGATAGGTGAAAGGTGCTGCCTTCAGGTAACCTTTTTTCTTCATAGAAAAGTCACAATATCCAGTCTGGGACAGTAGATTATGAGCCACAATCAACCTCCTTTTACCTAAGGCAGATAAGAATCACTTTGAAAACTTACTTTCACTTCTAGCATGGCAACACAGGATGGAAACAGTTTTCAAAGTTCCTTTCATCCAATTTCTAGTTGCACATGTAAGAATTAGACAGAATTTTAAGAGTTTTTCTTTTGACAACTCTTCAAAATTTGATGTTCAGAATGATATCTCAATATAATTTTATTCTACCTAGAACAGACCAGTAGGTAGCACACAATATCCTTGTTATGTGAGCCAGGTTGTTGTCCTATCTAGATGCACTAGTATCCCAGGAACTTCTTTCCAAAATGTCAAAGGTTCCCAGTTTATTTCATCCAGTCAAAACCCTTGGCTGAAATGAGAATTTATTCTTTTTTGGTTCAAAGGATACTGCCATTGTGGCACATGCTGTTCTGACAAGAACAGCCACCACAGTGCAGTGGATAGAGCAGTGGTAAGCAAAGAGTGAAGTAAAACAAAATGCAGGCACAGACAAAACTGTCATTTTACTGAAAGAGGTGCTTGGTAACATTCAGCCCTACACAATAGACATGCAGCCCTACACAATAGACATGCTTAGGCCACCATATTTACAGGTAACTGAACAGCATGAATATGTGGATGACTCAGTCTGTCAGCAGGAACACAACTTATTTTAAAGAATTTTTGTGATCTTTAAGGAAACAAAAAAGTTACCCATAAACATACTAGCTCTTATTTCTAGAAAAATGAACTACCAACAACGAAACGGAAAAGTCAACCAAAAGATATGATTTTTGTGCAAAAAAAACCTCTACTAAACCATGGAGTTTTAATTCACCTATTTTTCTTAAGCCTACAGGTGTCATTCATTACTGAACAGAAATGTTCCACAGCAGCTTTATTTGATATAGGAAAAAAAAGGGGAAAACTGAACACATACTAAAAGTCCCCAAGAAGCTCTTTTTCCAAAGTTAGAGTATGCATACGGCTACATTACGGTGCAAACCTTCTGCCTAAAGAATTCTGAAGTTGGCCAACTTAAGGAGAGAAAAGAAGCATCTCTTTAATCTCCTCTTGCTCCACTACCTGTTTGGGTTTTGCACTCTGCTATATTACCACAGTACCTCAAAATGAGCTGCTTTAGTGCCTCCTCGTTGCTTCCTACAAAGTGCTCCTGCTGTATCCAGTACCTGGATCATTCTGCACCCTAGGTCATACCACCTTTTACTTCCAAGACTGTTCTTCTCAGATATGTCTTTTCCATGTCTTTTCTGACATAGACACTATTGCCAATGGCACATCTCAGGGATCAAGGCAGATGCAGACTTGCAGACTAAAGCTGTGCTATTCCTGACCATATAAATTGACCATATGAGGCCAGACATTGCATTTGTTCACTCCTATGTTTGTATGCAATATTTCTGGCAGTCAGTCCACATGATGTTTTTAATGTAGTTCCCAGAATTCAGCAGAAAGACTGCAAACCAGTAAAGGCTCAAATCTTTAAAATACTTTCCTATTTTTTCCCCTCCAATAAACTCAGTGGAAAAGCATTTGTAAACCAGAAGCCAGGCTCTCAGCAATTTCCTTCACTTCCTGAAAGCTAGAGATTTTGGCTGCAAGCTTTGGGAATTAAAAACTGATTAGAAGTTTTTACCACTGAAAACACCCATGTGTAGTCTCTTATCCTCTAAAATGCTCCCTGCTGAGGTACTGAGTGTATTTGTCAAAATTTGTTCCTTCACTGTTCTTCACATGTTGCAAATCAGTTTGGGGATTTTTTTTTTGTACAAGAGAAGTTGTTCCAGTGCAATTCTACTCTGGCAGGCCAAAAGTGGCTTCATTCCTAAAAGCACTCATCTAGACTCATTAACAATTAGGTCCTTCCTGAGGAAGAAAAATTTGGCAGTTTTCACTGCTGCAGCAATTGCATCCTGTGCTAGCTATGGACAGACTCTATGTTTTTGCTCATGGCAACCACAATATGATTGAAGTTGCAGCCTAGGTGTAACCTACACGCAGTCCCTTCTCTGTTTGGCTCACCTGTAATCTGTTTCTTGATTCATTTGACCCGTTAGCTCATTACATGCTTCCATAGTCATTCTTTATTCCTCATTTACTTGTATTTAACGTTCAGAGGATGACAGAAAGATCCCTCAGCCCAGGCCTGCCACAAAGCAAGGCCAACTGCTCAAACTACACCAGATCCCACAGAAACGTTTTTTTTCCCCCAGACCCCAGCTAGAGGTCTGCTATGGTAAAGCCTGAACAAAACAAGCTAGCTCCATATGGAGGCACTTCAAATGGAGCAAGAAGTAGTACAAAGCTGTCTGAAAGGATCTTTTTGTTGCAAGGAGCCTGAGAAGACGAGTGGAAAGGCAACAGGGAATAGGAACAGGAGAAGCCTAATTAGAGTAGGCATAGAAAAGTGAGAAGAAAGTAGACAGGAGAGACTTTCAGTTCTATCTTCTGTGGGGATGGGACTGTCTTCCTTTATAACATGTTTGTACAGCACTTGCCATGGAGGTGATCGATCAGATGATCTGCAGGTACTATCAAGTATGCAGTATACATCCCTCACTGCCAGTTCACAGGTGATGTGGTCTTGCTTCAGTGCCCCTCCACAGCTTTGGCTCTTCAGATTGAGACGTCCTTTTCCTTCAGCATTGACAGAGTTCAAACAGAAAAAGACAAGAAAAACAGAGCCAGAAAAGGAAGAAGGAAAACTTACAAAGATCTTCAGTGATCCAATTAGCACCAGCGGCTGTTTATTGTGGCTGTTTGATTGAGGGGCAGGAAGAAGGTAAGACTAATCTGTGCTCTAGCTTTTTTGTTAAGTTATTAGTTTAGATGCTGACTTAGGTGAACACAGTTATATGCTGAAAGTAATCTTCAAATTGCAACAAGTATGCCAACCATGCAATGGTATCTGAGTGAAGCCAGTCATTCCTAATGCTACGAGTTTACTCCCACTCATCTGAACCAGTATTAATATGAAACCATAAAGATCATGTCCCTATCAAAAAAAACCAGAGAAAAAGCAAGAGAAGGAGAAAGGCATGGCATGGCGTGATGATAGGCCTACCTTGAAAAGAAAGTTTCTTCTTAATTAGGCAGGCAGGTATAGGTGAAAGGTGGCTGATTCCTGACAAAGAGGAGGGGACAGGGCCAAAAGACTTCAAAATATAAGTTTATTTTCTTCTGCACATTTGCTGAGTAATTTCTAGCTTGCGGATAGATGTCAGAGGAACCACTCTGAACTCCAGAGAAGAACCATTTTTGACTTTTGATTTGTGCAAGCTTGCTGCCCTTGTTGTAATACACTGTTTAATTTCCCTGTGAGGTATGTATTTGTTGTTCACCTAAGGATCAGAAAGTTATTCTTCCAATTAGAGTTTAGTGAGTTTATTTTCTTCAGATGTTTTTTTCAATCTGATCTCCACATCCAAGGCAGGACAAATGCTACTGATGGAGCCATTTCTGAGAACATGCACACACCTACTTGTTCTGCTTTCCCTCAATTCTCTAACATCACTTATTTTTGCTGAACAGCATAAAAAGTCAAGAAAGATCTTTTCATGTTGTATTTTAAATGAAAAATAAAAATTTTCGCTGTAGCTGTGAGAAATAGCTGGTCCTTATTTACAACTGAGACTTGTTTTTCTCTGCACAATGGCAAAAATCAACCTTTAACTCAATTTTATGTTCATGTTTTTGTGAAGTCTGTTACCAGCAAACAGTCTAAGTAGCCTCAGACAAGTTGCTTATGAGACATGGTACTACAAAGATCTAGATAACAGAAATAAAGACATTTTCACTTTTTTCTAGGCTATCCCTGCCCTGCGTAGGATTGTACCTTTCTTTTCCCCCATATTTCACATCTCTTAAAGTCTTCTATTTCTATAGATCAACCACCTTTCAAATATAAGCCTGTGTTTGAAAGTTTTTAATCTACCTACTCTCATCTCCATTTTCTTATGTTCTGACTAAATCACAAAGCACTGAAATAAGTTTTCATTAGCAATTTAGCAGGGACTTGTGAACAAGATTAAGCTGGTTTTCAGACTTCAGTTTTAGGAGCGTCAAAGGAGAAGAACAAGCTAAGAGGCAAAGTTATCACAGACACATCAAAAAAGCATGGAAATAATTTTAACCATAGTCCTTGTTAGTTATTTGAACAATACCTTCTTAAGCACATGCTTCCTAGCTAACAGCTTTATACATTCAAAATATTGACAGACATCAATGACATCAAGATTTTGCATTTTTCTACGTCACCTACACTTCACAGAACTAAGCAAACCAAGCAATATCACAAAAGAAGCCTTCAGTCCAAGGCATTATAATCCAAGCCCACAAGTATAGGGTGATAAGAAATCCTTGCAAATCAACCAGTACACATTTAATCTTGCTTCCCAGGTTCCTGGGGGCTTTAGAGCAGACCCAGCTTAGGCTTTGAGGCCTCCAGTGGGTTGCATAAGTGACAGATTTATATCCATGTCATCCATTTAAAAAAACCTCTCAGGGGCATCAAGAGATGTTGTAGGATTAGGAGAGGTGTTTCAATATCTGGTTTATATGCAAAATGGTGAGAAAGACATAATACAATGAATATATACATAACAAAAACTACAGAAACAAACATGCAAACTTGAAAAAAGTACACTTCTTGATGACAGGGAGAAAGTAGGAGACAAGGGGAAAAGTATAAGGAAGACTAATGCCCTTAGACACTCAATATAGAAAAGATATTGTCCTCATATACATTCTTATTTATCTTCCCCCTCCTGCAGTCTGTGTATTACCTCCTTACATACAGCAGTTTCTTTCCGTCATGGAGGCAATTCATTCCTATCCTGTCAGGTTCACTTTTTCTTTCCTAATGCCTCAAGACACTAGTTGCTGTCAAAGCAGTAACAAAAATAACCCAAGAGATTTTCTCCTGACAGCTCCTGAAGTGTAGAATCACCACATCAGATATATATTTGGGGTCAGAAAGCCCAGCTTCTGTTATATGACCTCATCCAGCCAGAGCTCTCTAAACCCTTGTCAAAAACATGTTTATGATGCCCAGTCGGCCAGGAGAAACACCATTTTTTCTCTCAAGCCCAGCTAACTTGTTTTTGATTATCTCCTTATTTAAGAAAAAAACTGTGCTTCATAAAGCAGTCCTAGATGTTGCAGAATTACTGCTTGAAACATAGCATTTGGAACAAGACATTTTTATTTCAGTATTGGTATCCCACACCTTATGAGTCATTGTAATGATTCCCTATTGCCTTCTGTATTGAACTTAAATAGGTTAGGCATTTTCAAAGCTCTTAACTGAATTCACACTGGAATTAAAAACACATCTGCAGAAAAGCACACAATATAGCTAAGGAAGACCCTTAGCTGGCCAACACTAATCTCTCTTATACCACATTTTGTTCTCCTACCCTGCCCTATAAATATCCTTCCCAAACCAGGTTATTTCCATTACTTCCTAAAATTTGCTTGTAAGAAAAAGAGATGGGGGGGGGGGGGA